>Ga0210044_10008010_pt1 | contig 13281 bp, 14 predicted proteins | sample CryGey13umfilter_2_FD_183959 | JGI IMG/M metagenome (GOLD analysis project Ga0210044, IMG submission 183959) | Groundwater microbial communities from aquifer in Utah, USA - Crystal Geyser 4/9/14 3 um filter (SPAdes) (version 2) | ecosystem: Environmental > Aquatic > Deep subsurface >... | reverse complement strand
GGCCGACGATGCGGCCTGCCGCGAGCTGGCCGCTCGCGCAATGCCCGACCTTCTGTGCCTCAACGATCCCTCGGTGGTGCTGCCCGTGCTCGGCTGGTTCTTCGCCACGCCCTTCAAACCCCGGATCATGCAGCTCATCAAGCGCTTCCCGATCCTGTGGATCTGGGGCACCCGCGGCAGCGGTAAGACCTCGCTCATCAAGGAGGTCTTCTGGCGGTTGCTGGGGGTCCGCGCCGCCGAGCAGCTCGACTCCTTCAGCGTCACCCAGACCAAGTTCGCGCTGATCAAGCTCCTGTCGGCGACCAACAGCGTGCCCGTCTTCCTCGACGAGTACCGCCCCAACGACATGTCGCACCACGAGCTGAACACCATCCATCGGCTGCTGCGATCGATCTACGGGGGCGAGGTCGAGCGGCGCGGCCGAGCCGACCTGAGCGTGGTGTCGTACCGCCTGTCCGCGCCGGTCTGCATCGGCGGCGAGGGGCGGGCCGATGACGCTGCCCTCGTGGATCGCCTGGTTTCAGTGACCCCGGACCCGAACACGCTCAAGGAGCGTCCGGAATACGAGGAGGCCTTTCGCCGCATCGAGCGCCTCGACCTGACGCTGCTCGCGGTGCCCTACATCCGCTTCGCCCTGGCCCGCGACACCAAGGCCGACCTCGAGGCGGCCACCCGGATCGCCGACCAGGTGCTGGGAGTCATCCCGGGCGGGGCCAACGTGTCGCTGCGCTGCCGCGACAACCTGCGGGTCGTGGTCCTGGGGATGACCATGTTCGAGGCCTTCGCCACCGCCATGGGCGTCACCGGGCTTCCCGAGCTCGACGTGGAGGCGGCGTTGGCCGCGTCCATCGCCGACCTGATGGATGGCGAGCAGGGCGCCAAGAGTCCCCTCGACCTGTTCCTCGAGACCTGCTCGGTGCTCGCCTACAACGGGGTGCTCGTGGAGAACCGCCACTGGGCGATGGTGGGCGGGCTGACCTGCCTCCACCTGCGCTCGTGCTGGGAGCTCTACCTCGAACACCGTCGCCGCGTGGGCCAGCCCGTGGACGGGGGCGCGCTGCGGCCCTTGCGGCGGATGCTCCGCGAGAACCACCAGCGCGGCGGCTACGTGAAGGACCTCGGCAAGGTCGCCTCCATCGGTGACCGCCGCGTCCGGACGGTCGCCATCGATCTGCAACAGGCCTCCGAGTTTCTCGACGTCGACGAGTTCCCGGTGGGCAGCGACCGGTCCTGGGGCGGCGCTCGCGACGCCATGCAGGCCTGGCACGACCGCGATTGAGGAGGAGCAAGGTCACATGATCACGTTCAAGAGCACGGCTCCGCACACGCAAGGTCACGCACCGAATTCCTGCGTTGTCGCGGACTTCGGCTTCAAGATCACAAGATCACATTTCTGTATCAGGAGACACGCATGTGCGAGGGAGATTTCACTTCTGAGGGGAGAGGGAAGAGGCGAAGAAACTAATCCGAGAAGCCCCACGCGTAGCTCTCCTCGCGAGAACGCGTGTTCTTGTGATCTTGCCCATCAACTGCTTGAGCCGACTGGAGAATCACCCGACACGCGGTGGTGTGATCTTGGACAAAACCGGGCTCTCGCAGGGGGCAAGATCACACGGGCGGCGGTCGGAGGTGCGGCATGAGCCTCGCCGACCGCTACCAAGGCCCTGCTCCGAAGGCCGCCTCCACGGGACCCTTCGCTTGCGAGCACTACGACGCGTTGCCGGACGGGAAGCGCTGCCGGCACTACCTGCAGGGTGGTGCGTGCGCCCGATCCGACGAGTTCATGTGCGTCGAGTGGCTCAAGGCGAACGGCCACGCCGTTCCCTCTCCAGCCCCCGCACCTGCTGAAGCAGCGAAGCAGGCCGAGACGAAGACGCCCACCCCGAAGGTGGCCACCGACCTCTTCGGCAACCCGCTGCCCGATCCCCCTCGTCCGGCACCAGCGAAGCCTGCACCGTCACGTGCCCCCGCTCTCCATGTGGTGCGCGACACCGCGCCCCCCGAGGAGCGAGAGCCGCTGCGTGGCTACACCACCGAGGACATCGAGGGCTTCAAGAAGCTCGGCGTCGAGGTGTGCCTGCGCTCCGAGTCGTTTGGCGAGGTCTGGCTCGTCCCCGAGTACACCGGGCGCGACCGCAAGGAGCTGACGCCCGAGCACGCCGCCACCATCAGCCGCGTGCTCGAGGCGTTCCCTGGCTCCCAGGTCGTGTCCTTCGAGAAATCCCCCAAGCCCAAGAAGGAGGCCGACGCATGAACGCGCCGCAGTTCGTCAACAAGCACCTGAGCTACAGCCGGTTGAGCCGCTTCGAGCAGTGCCCGCTGAGCTTCAGGATCCACTACATCGACAAGCAGGTGGCCGAGCCCGGCGATCCGCTCAAGTTCGGCAAGGCCATCCACGCCGTGCTGGAGCGGCTCGTCCGCGAGCATGTCGACACCGAACGGGTGGCGCCGCTATCCGAGGACAGGGCGCTGGAGCTGTTCCGGCAGGCATGGACGGCTGAGAACATGACCGGGGTGGAGCTGTTCCAGGAGGGAGTGGAGATCCTGCGGACCTTCGTCCTCGACCAGGGCGAGCTGGACCACCGGGACGTGCTGGCGATCGAGAAGGAGTTTCACCTCCCCGTCGGCCGCTTCATGGTCCTCGGCTTCATCGATCGCGTGGACTGCGTCGACGACGAGACCGTCGAGGTCATCGACTACAAGACCAACCGCCAGCTCTTCACGCGAGAGGAGGTGGAGCACAGCCTCCAGATGTCGCTCTACCATCTCGCCGCGCTCAAGCTGTGGCCGTGGGCCAAGAAGGTCCGGCTGACCTTCCACATGCTGCGGCACGGCCTGCGGATGCAGACCGAGCGCACCCTTGAGCAGCTCGACACCGCGCGCCTCTACGTCGAGACCCTCGGCGAGATGACCGAGAAGGCGACCGAGTTCCCGGCGCGCCTCAACGCCAACTGCATCTACTGCGACCACCGCCAGCAGTGCCCGGCCTACGCTGACGCCCTGAAGGGCAAGCGCGAGATCATCTGCCAGGACACCGGCGACCTCGAGGCCGTGGCCCGTGAGCGCGAGGAGGTCGCGCGCCTCGCCAAGGTCCTCTACTCCCGTAAGGGCGAGCTGGAGGACGTCCTCAAGGCGCACCTCCAGGATCACGACGAGCTGGTCCTCGGCGGGGTTCGCTACGCGATGTTCAAGACCACGAGGCTCGACTACCCGCTCGAGCCGACGCTGCGCATCCTCGCAGGAGCGACCGGGCTGTCCCGCGACGCTCTCGTCGAGCGTCTCGCCGCGATCGACAAGGACGCACTGGAGAAGCTGCTGAAGGAGCTCGGGCGGACCACCGACCGTGCCCAGGTCCGGCTGGTCAAAACCGAGCTCGAGTCCGTGGCCGAGAAGACCCACTCGCCGCGCTTCTGGGCGAAGGAGGTGTCTGCATGAACACCTCCCTCGAACAGATCGTCGCCGATCTCCAGTCCGACGAGCGCCTGGTCGCCGAGGCCGCCCTCTGCCGCCTCGACCAAGGCCGCTCCTGTTACGGCCCGTGGAAGGTCGACGACGGACGCGACTACCCCAAGGAGGCCTTCGCCGAGGTCATCGACGCGCTCCACTACTGCGCGGCCGAGCTCGTGCGCCTGCGTCGAGCCAGACCACGTACTGATGGCCGCCTGCTTCGGGTCTACGTCTGCCACCCCTTCGGCGGCGACCCTGAGGGGAACGCCCGCAAGGTGACCGCCATCTGCCGCTCGCTCGTCGAGGGCGGACACCTGCCGATCGCGCCGCACCTCTACCTGCCCGTGTTCGTGGACGAGAAGAGCGAGCGGGGCCTGGCCCTCGCCCTGTGCCTTGAGCTGGTCGCGGTCTGCGACGAGCTGCGAGCCTACGGCGGCACGGTCACCGGCGGCATGCGCCGGGAGATCGACCGGGCCGAGGCACTCGGCATCCCGGTGCGCTTCGTCACGGAGGTGGCGTGATGGGTGCGCTTAGCCGAAGGAAGGGCCGCCGGTTCGAGCAGGAGCTGGTCCATCTGTTCCGCGAGGTCATGCCTGGCGCCGAGGTGCGTCGCGGTCTGCAGTCCCGCAGTGGCGATGAGGTGGCGGACCTCGACTGCCCGGTCTTCTGGATCGAGGCCAAGCGAGGCCGCCAGCCCAACGTGCGCGCCGCGCTCCGGCAGGCCGAGACGAACACGCCGAAGGGGCGCATCCCGCTCGCGGTCGTCCGCGACGACCGGGCCGAGGCCTTCGTGTCCCTGTCGCTCGACGACTTCCTCGATCTCGTGCGCGAGTGGTGGGAGGGCCGCACACGATGAGTAGCTTCCGCCGGCTCTTCAAGGATCTCCGCGCCGAGGTCCGGGCGTCGAAGCACACCGCGTGCTTCCAGGACGCGAGATGCCGGCATGCGGCCCTGGCCCGCCACCACACCATCGCCTCGGTGCTGGGCATCCTCGCCGACGAGGGCAAGAAGCCCTATGCCGAGAAGGAGGCGCTCACCCGCGCGCTCATCGCCGAGCAGCAGGCCAGCCCGAGCTCGTTCTGGGCGTCGGTGCTGCTCGTTGCCTTCTACCCGATGCTCAGCCGCCTGCGGCATCGGATCTGGGGCGACACCATCCCGACCGAGGACCTCGACCAGCTCGTCGTCACCTGCTTCCTTGCGGTGGTCGACGAGTATCCCGTCGATGGCCGCCTCGACCGCACGGCGCTCAGGCTGCGGCAACGCACCGAGCGCCGGGTCTTCGGCATCGTCCGCCGCGAGCAGGAGGAGCGACAGCAGGTGACCTCCGTCGATCCCGATACCTTCGAGGACCTCGATGTCGAGCGGTGGCCGGAGGTGCGGGACGAGAGCCCTCGCGGCCCGCGCAACGCAGCCGAGGCCGCGGACGTCGTCTCGCTCCTGGTCGAGCGCGCCGGGGACAAGCTTGACGGCGAGACCTTCGACCTGGTGACCGCGACCATCGTCTGCGGCCGGCGCATCCCGGTCTTCCTCGATCGATTGCTGCCCGACCTGCCGTCGGACGAGAAGGACCGGGTCTACCAGCGCGTGAAGCGGCGCCACAGCCGGGCGCTGAAACGTATCCGCCCAGTGCTTGAGCACCTCCGCTGTCCCTGCAAGGACCACGAGGGGCTTTGCTCCGGCAGAGACCCCGAGTTGCAGGAGGACATCGAGCGATGACCACCCAGGAACCAAGAGCCGTGATGGCCAAAGCCTTCCGCGAGACAACGCTCAGCCTGATCGGGCTGTTCCAGATCTATGAGGTGGACCCCGAGCTGGCGGACGCGACCGCCGATGCGCTAGGGCGCCTGTTCCGCCGGCACCTGTGCCAGACCGCGGCCAGCGCAGACGGGGACCGTCGCTCGCCGCTCCACGCGCTCGTGGACGAGATGGATCGAGCTCTGGGCAGGACCCTGTGAGGCAGCGGACGATGGACGACTCGGGCAACTCGGGACGCAAGACGGGCCGGCCCAAGAAGGGCGACGGGCCGCGCGTACCCTACGACGAGCTCGACCGGGTGCTCGTGTTCGGCGAGGTCGTGCAGACCGACGAGGGCGGCACGAGCATCGTCTACCCCTCTTACCGGGACCTCGCCCAGCGCTACAACGTGGCGCACAGCCTGGTCGCTCAGTACGCCCGCAAGCACGACTGCCTCCGGCGGCGCAAGGAGGCGAAGGCTCGCGTCGCGGTCAAGGCCGAGCAGAAGATCGTCGAGATGCGCGCGACCGCCATCGCCCTGTCGAAGGACGACGCCCTGCGGATGATCGACACCTACCTCGTGGGCTTCGAGAAGTCGCTTTCCGAGGGACGCGTGCGCTTCGACAACCCGACCGACTTCAACACCATGCTCCGGCTCAAGGAGTTCATCCTGGGCGGCGCCGACTCGCGACAGGAGATCCACGCGGCGCTATCGCTCGAGGACATCCAGTCCCGCCACCAGCGGATGCTGCGGGCAGCGCAGCAGGCCTCGGCCGAGGAGCGCGGCGAGGTGCTCGACGTGCTGCCCTCGGAGGACTCCGAAACAATTGACCGCTATTTGCCCGGTAACTCCCCGGCGACCCCGAGCGAGGCTGCCGCCGGAGAAGTGCCCGGTCACTTCCGAGAGGCGGCGCCGGTGGTCTCGGCGCGCCAGGGTGCCGCGTGTCGCGCCGAGGATCGGAGAGCGGACGACGAGGCCAGGGACCGCGGACGCGCGCCACACGCGGCGAACGTGGCGCCCACGGGGCCAAGCTCCGGGGCGGACCAGCCCGCGACCCTCGACAGAGACGAGGAAGGCGCGAAGACGAGGGGAACACGATGAGCGCGCACGAACCCTCGCGACACCACGAGTCTCCGCGCCCACAGTCTCGAGCACAGCCCCGGCACAGGCTCGTGGAAGAACACGACGGCCACCTCGATCCACCCGCTCCGGCGCGCGCCGAACCAGCCCCGGCCAACCGCCGACAACAGACAAAAGCGGCCATTGGCTCGCCTGGCGCTCACGGAATTACGCGGGGTTGCGCCGTGCCAGAGGCCAGCCCCGCGCCGAGTCGAACCGCCGGTTTCCTCGGCTTCGCCCGGGCGGGGGCGAGGCAGGGCTCAGGCAAGCCGCAGGTCGAGCCCGACCAGGGGGGGCGGGTCCGACTTTCGGAGCCGGACACCTACACCGCCAGGGTGCCTGGTGCCCATTTCGACTGCGCCAGTTTTCGGAAAGTGGGCGGGGGTCCCGATGAGAAGTGAACAGCGGCCGGATCGGGCTCGCGCAGGGCGAGTGTTCATTTCCAAAGTGAAAGTAGGTCCGCGCACGGTCAGATCGCCCGCGCAACCATCAGCACGGCAGGTCGCGCACGGCCCGCAGGACGTCCTCGTCCGAGGGGCCGGCGTAGCGGATCGTGCTGGTGATGCTCTTGTGCCGGGCGACCCGCTGCGTGAGGCGGATGTCTCGGGTGCGGCGGTAGACATTGGTCAGCGACGAGTGCCGCGTGGAGTGGAACGACATCTCGCGCTCGAATCCGGCGCGCATTGTCCACTGGTGAAAGAGGTGCCGGAGCTGGCGCGCCGAGAGGCGATTGCCGTTCCTGCTGACGAAGAGCGGAGCGCCGTCGTCCAGGCTCTCGCCCCGGCGCTTCTTCCAGGCCCGGAGTTTGTCGAGCTTTGCCCGCAGGTTGTCGGGCAGCACGACCTCCTGAGTGTCGGGGTCGGAGTTCGAGCGCTTGAACACGCGGAGCTGCACGCGCCGGCGGGGCTTGCCGTCCGGGCCGAAGACGTCGCCCACGTCGAGCGCCAGGATCTCATGTTCGCGGAGCGCGGTTCCGAGCGCCGTCGCGATGATGACGTGGTCCCGGAAGCCGCGGGCTTGCTCGCCCGTGATCCGAAGGAGCGCGGCCTGTTCCCCCTCGGTGAGGGTTCGCGGCGGCAGAGCGATGTTGTCGGTGTAGCTCATGTTGGTACCTCCATGGGGTCGTTCGTCGCGACCCCATACAGGCGTCCAATCGCCGGAATAGCAAGGCGTTCGGCGGTCGTTCGGGCGTGTCCGGGAAGGCGGCGAACGTGAGCTGGTCGCGGCGCCACGACGCCTGCATCGATTGCGGGACGACGACCCGGCGGCATCGCGGACGCGGCCTGTGTTCCGCGTGCTACGAACGTCGGCGAAGCGTCGGCGACCTGCCAGCCGACCGACCTCCACGCTGGTCTTTCGAGCACGAGGCTTGCGTGGAATGCGGCGAGAACCGGCGTCCGCACTTGGGACATGGGTTGTGTTCTCTCTGCTATCACCGCGTGTACCGGGAAACGGAGGAGGGGCGGAAGAAGATCCAGGTCACCCAGCAGAGGTACGCTGCCTCGGCACACGGCCAGGAGATCATGCGGGCAGCGCAGCAGAGGTACGCCGCCACGGCGCACGGAAGGAAGAAGAAGAGGGAGCAGCGACGGCGGTACGAACGGACGGATCACGGAAGAAAGCAGAAGCGTGTGAGGCAGCGGGCGTGGGATGCCATCCCGGGGAATCAAGAGAAGAGGCGTCGCTGGACTCGCCTCGTGCGCGAGACGCTGCACGGGTTCGAAGACGTCATCCCTCTCGGCTACGAGCCGTTGGTCTTCGACGTGTTCGGGCGGGCCTGCATCGCATGCGGCGTAGAGGACCAGCTAGGTCTCGACCATCACCGCCCTCTTGAGTCCGGCCACCCTCTGCTGCACAACGCCGTCCCCTTGTGCAAGAGCTGCAACTCCAAGAAGGGAACGACTTCTCCCGAGAACTTCTATGACGGCTGGAAGCTCACCGAGATCGAGGTGCTCCTGTGGGAGACCCGGGGCGAGTTCGAGCGCCGGTTCGAGGGCGGGACCGCGCCGTGACGCTTGGTATCGTCAAACGGACGGAGGAGGAGTTCGCCGAGTGGCTGGCCCAGGAGTGGGGCTTCCTGTGCGGCCTCGGCTCCTTCGACGACGAGCCCCTTGTGCTGGAGCCCTACCAGATCGCGTTCCTGGAGAACCGCTCCCGCTTCCGCTGGGTCACCAAGAGCCGCCAGGTGGGCTTCTCGTTCCTGTTCGCGCTCGAGGCTCTGGCCCGCTGCCACCTGCGGGAGAAGCACACCGCGGTCTTTGTCAGCTACAACCTCGACGACGCCAAGGAGAAGATCCTGGCCGCGCGCCAGGTCCACGAGGAGCTGCCGCTCGCCTACCAGAAGCGGCTGGTGGTGGACTCGAAGACCGAGCTCGCCTTCGAGTCGAACGGCCCGGGCAAGCGGGTGTCGCGGATCCTGTCGAACCCGTCCAAGGCGCCGCGCGGCAAGAAGGGCGACTGCTACCTCGACGAGCTGGCGCACTACGTCAACGATCGCGAGGTCTACCGCGGCTCGACCGCGCTCATCCTGAGGTCGTTCGGCCAGCTCTCGGGCTGCTCCACGCCGCTCGGCCGGCGCGGCATCTTCTGGGAGATCGCCACCGAGGAGCTGCGCAAGTACCCTCACCACACCCGACAGGATGTCCCGTGGTGGCTGTGCCGGTTCTTCTGCAACGACGTCGCACGGGCATCGGTCGAGGCGGCGCATCTGCCCACCGAGGAGCGGGTCGCCACGTTCGGTCGGCAGACCCTCATCGAGCAGCTCGACTCCCTGCCGCTCGACGACTTCCAGCAGGAGTTCGAGTGCCGCTTCGTGGACGAGAGCTACAGCTTCTACCCCTACGACCTGATCCTGCCGTGCACCAGCGACGAGCTCGTGCTCTGCGACGACGCCACCGACCTGCCGCTTCCCGACGGGCGGATCGTGGCCGGCTTCGACGTCGGCCGCACCCGCGATCGCTCCGAGCTCGCGGTGTTCGAGGAGCGGGACGGACGCTTCGTGTGCCGGTTGCTCAGGCGCTACGACCAGGTGCCCTTCTCCGAGCAGGAGGCCGACCTGCGGCGGCTGCTCGACACCGTGCCCGTGTCACGGCTGTCCGTGGACAGGAGCGGCATCGGCATGAACCTCGCCGAGAACCTGGCCCGCGACTACCCGCAGGTCGTGGCCGAGGCCTTCAGCAACGAGTCCAAGGAGCGCTGGGCCACGGACTTCAAGATCCTGCTCCAGCGCAAGGACATCGTGCTGCCTCGCGACCGCGAGCTGGTCGGGCAGGTCCACTCGATCAAGCGCCGGGTGCTGCCGTCCGGCAAGGTGAGCTTCGACGCGGAGCGCTCCACTCGCGGCGGCCACGCCGACCGCTTCTGGGCGATCGCTCTCGCCTGCCAGAAGGAGCGCGGCCCGGCCCCCTCGCGCACCACCGAGATCGGGGTACGGGTGATCGGATGACTGAGGCGCTCTTGGATGGTAACATGATCACGCAATGGCATCGCGGAAGAGGGCCACCTCTGATCAATCAAAAAAGGCGCTTGGGTCGCTACTCGAGCACCTCGCCCCTGGAAGCGTGGGCGACACGGTGCATCTGCGGTGGCCGCCCGATGCGTTCGCGCTGTGCGCCTATTTGCTGAAGCTGTCGGGCAGCTATGTCGAGGTGCTCCGCGAATGGCCGCCGCAGAAGAAGCTCCGAGCCCATCCCGTGAACACGACGTGGGCTGACTGGGTTCGCGACGTTGGCAAGCGTTGGCGGTCCGTCGCCACATTGAAGAGAAAGCCCCTCCCGCCTGAGGTCAAAAAACTGTGGGCCGTTGTTGTAGGACACCGACGATTGGAGCTGGTGTCGCTTGCGAGCCAGCGCGAAGTCGTCTGTGCGCTCCTCCAACTGGTCGCGATGGCTGACGAAGCTTCGGCCGGAGTCGGCATCCCGCAAGGCAACACCAAGGATGTCTATTGGCAGCGAGCGTCAGAACTTCTTGCGGGAATCGGCTCTGCAGGCGAAACGACGCTCAGCCCTGGGCTCTCTCGAGCCGAGATTCGAGTGCTCCCGAAACAGCACACTCCGCGAGGTGGACTGACTCTTCGCTCGCTGACGCATCACCTCGCTCTGCACGTCGGCGGCGAGGTCACGCCATTCTGGTACACGGTTCCGCAGTCCTCGGCCAACCACAGCGTCAACCTTCTCGTTGCGCCCTGGCCTCTGCAGCTGAGACCAAGCCAGTTCCAACCTGCGAAGGGTGCTCTCCACGACATGCCGCCCCGGTTCGGCTTCGTCGAGTTTCACCTCGACGAGGATCCCAAGCGGGTGGCCGACTGGATGACCTCTCTGATGGCCGAAACGCAGAGGCTCTGTGGGCAGATTGATGGCGTCGTCTTTCCGGAAGCGGCGCTGTCGGCCTCCGAGTATGAGCTGGTGCGGTCGGTCGTGCTGGACCATGGCGCATTCCTGATTGCTGGCGTGCTTCGGGCCGGCAAGCGGAAAGGCGCACCTGCGTCGAACCTGGTGATGTTCGACGCAAGTCGCGGCCAGCCGATGAACGTCGAGCAGACCAAACACCACCGCTGGCGGCTCGACCGTGGTCAGATCGAAATGTACGGGCTCGGCGGCAGCCTGGACCCCACCAAGGACTGGTGGGAGCACATTGCACTTGAACGTCGCGAAGTCCACTTCATCGCGTTGAACGAGCAACTATCCCTGTGCTGCCTGGTTTGCGAAGACCTCGCCCGACAGGATCCAGTGGCCGAACTCGTGCGAGGCGTCGGGCCAAACCTCGTAGTCGCGCTCCTGATGGACGCTCCGCAGCTCGGTGTTCGCTGGCCCGCTCGGTACGCCACGGTGCTCGCCGACGACCCTGGGTCTTCCGTTCTTACCGTGACGAGCGCAGGGATGGTCGACCTGACGAGACCGCCTCGTGGAGCGAAGGCTTCACGATCAGTTGGGCTATGGAAGGACGCTCGCTCGGACTTCGTGGAGCTTGAGTTGCCTCAGGGTGCTGCCGGACTCCTCCTGAACCTCTGCACCGAAGTGGTTGAGGAGTGGACGGCGGACGGTCGTTCGGATCACGGGGTCACTGGTTACCCGAGGCTCGGCGGAGTACACGCCGTCTGGGTTCCCGCTCAGGCCGTCCCGCGCACTGCGAAACGCACGAAAGTGCGGAGGGATTCGCGTCGACGGCGCTCATGACCCACCGGGACCCACCGGTTGACAAGAGGGCACGCCGAGCGCATATTTATACCATGAAGTCGATATCGGGCCGCGAAGCTTCTGTTCTAGCGCTTTTGGCGCAGAGCCCGAATCTGTCAGCTTCCGACAAGCAGCGCATCCTCGGCTCGCTCGACGGAAAGGCCCTGAAAATCGCGAAGGCGCTCGTGGGAGAAACTGCGCGTCCTGCGAAGTCGGTCAAAGACGCCGCCGACGGTTTTTCCACGTGGGCGCAGAGCATTGTGAACGACTGACGTCGCCTCCAGCGTCGTTCTGCCGCTTTGCCGCTCGCGAAGCGAGGCGTGTGGTCCAGGCGCTCGGTTTCATGGTGGATTGCCTCCTCGCAAGCCAGCCAAGCGCCTCCGCTTTTTCGCGGAGTTCTCCATGCGGCGCATCTCAAAGCCTTCGGCATCTCGGCTGGCAGGCCCGCGGGCACATCGCTTGATCCTCAGCCCAGCTTAGTCCGTCGCTAGACCCACGGCCTCTGGCCGTGTGACCCGAAGAGCTTCGAGCGATCCGGCGTTCACCGAGCCATGCCTACGCTGCGCGTGGGTATGGGTGACCCACGCTGTCGATGGAGAGCTTGGGCTTGCGGTCGCGCGCCGAGTCGAGTCCGGGTCTGAGCGGGCCACCCGAATAAATCGAGCCGTCGTGACACAGCCACGAAGTACAACACCACCCACGCACTCGCCCCCAACGGGGGCTTCACGACGCGCTCGGCCCTCCCGGGGGGCCTTCCTAATGCCACGCCCTACGGGCGTGGTCGATTACTAGTGGACCTGTCCCCGCTTTGACACACCATGGCTTTGCCTCTCTGGAACCAACTCCGGGAGGTGCGTCATGAAGTCCTGGTACGAGAGCAAGACCATCTGGCTGGGAGTCGCGACCATCGCGACCGCCCTCGTGTCCGCGTTCGTCGGCGGGGCTGGCTGGCAGGAGGCGGTGATCGCCGCCATCGGCGCGGCCAACGTCTACCTGCGGACCCAGACGGAGAAGCCGCTCAACAAGTAGCTGTCCCCGCTGGAGACCCCTATGGCTTTGCCCTTTCGGAGGCGAGGCGTGTGGTTCAGCCGATCGGTGCCGTAAAGGTCAATGCCTCCTCCGGCCAGGACCACACGCCGAGCCTCCAACCTCTGTGCAGCCCAGGAGGAGGACATGCAGCGCACCGTCAAGGTCTTCGTCATCCCGCCAGGCCGGTCCCCCGGCGGCCCGCCCGAGCCCGCGCGGCAAATGGTCGTCGAGGCGAAGAGCGTCGACGCCCTGCGTGACGCAGCGCGGGCCAAGCTCGAGGGCGAGGGCTACCGCGTGCGGTCGCTCTCCTGCGGGCCCAAGGGGCTGGTCGTCTACGTGGAGGCGGCGCAGTGAGCGAAACCGCTGTGGTGCACGAGGCCGAGGCGCGGCTGCAGACCATTCTCAAGGCGGTGGTCGTCGGCGCCAAGACCCAGGACCCGGCGAGCCGCCCCGGCGGCGAGGACCTGTCCGCCGCGTTCGCCTCGGTCGGCGCGATCGAGCCGCCCTACGACCCGGAGGCGCTCTGCCTGCTCACCGAGCACTCGAACTCGCTCCGGCAAAACGTCGACGCCTACGCCACCAACATCGATGGCTTCGGCCACCGCTTCGAGCCGGCCATCGACTTCGACGCAGACGACGCCGATGACCGGATCGCCGACTCGATCTACCTCGAGCGGCTGGCGGCGCGCGACCGTGGCGAGCTGCCGGCGGGCTCCCAGCTCCAGCCCACCGCCGAGGAGGTGACGGAGCGTAAGAGGGAGCTCGTACAGCTCGCCC
>Ga0210044_10008009_pt1 | contig 13281 bp, 11 predicted proteins | sample CryGey13umfilter_2_FD_183959 | JGI IMG/M metagenome (GOLD analysis project Ga0210044, IMG submission 183959) | Groundwater microbial communities from aquifer in Utah, USA - Crystal Geyser 4/9/14 3 um filter (SPAdes) (version 2) | ecosystem: Environmental > Aquatic > Deep subsurface >... | reverse complement strand
AGTAGCTAAAAGTACTATATCTGATTACATAAAAAGATTTAAAAATTCTGGTTTAAATATTGAACAGATTAATGTTTTAGATGATGACGCACTAAGAATGCAACTGTTTCCTGAACACTCCTCTGTTATAGTCTCTCGTAGAGCAATGCCTGACATGAACTATCTGCACAAAGAGATGAGACTCCGCAAAAAAACTAAGGTGACACTTCAACTTCTCTGGGAAGAGTATAAGGGAGATAACCCTGATGGATATGAATATACGCAGTTTCGTTTATACTACAGCAGATTTAAACAAACACTCAATCCATCAATGAGGCAGACCCACCTTGCAGGAGAAAAAGTCTTTGTCCTCCAGATACATCAATATCATCATTAATAATATTTTGAGCAATATAGCCTATAGATGCTGGACTAGCAACTTTTGCAGCTAAGGCGTGAGTCATTTTAGTGTCACTAACAGAATCAATAAAATCTTGCGTCGCACCTTGTGTCCCGATACCCGCGGCAATCAGTTATAGAGATGCTTTTTTTACAGGTCCCAAGTCGCTCATTGAAGGGTCTGCTTGTAGCCAATATGCTTGACCAACATCAGGAATAAGATTGCATACCCCTGTTGACAATGCTAATGCTACTATTAAACTAAATTTCCCCAATTTCATTCGTACTCCTTACGATTTTTAAAAAATATGTTCTCAGATAATTTTTTCTTATCTAAGTCTAGCGGCAATTATTGGTAAACTATTTTTAAACCAATCTTATAAGTATAAATAATTCTAATATATAGAAAAAAATTTAGATAAGAAGAACACATGTATCATATCTTTACCCCTCCCTAAAATAGGTATATCACAAAGATATAACAAGTTTTTTTTTAAACTTATATTTAAATAAATTTAACAAATAGTAAGAGTTGTTTTTATATTGAAATGAACTAACTTCGGCATGTGGAAATAATGAGAATTTGGTGAGAAGTTTGTTTTTAAAAAGCGTATAAGTAGCTGATTCCTATCCATCCCTCTTGAATTGATTTTTCATTGAGACCGAAGGTAAGTGTTTTGAGACTTAACGATAGCTTTGAAGTGTCATAATATATATCAAAATAGGTGGCTCCACCTATAATTTTTCTCTCTCTATTTATGTTGTACTTTTCTTTATACGCATCAAAGATAAAAATGTAATCATAATAGTTTCAACAAAATATTGCCTTTCTTGTGATTATATCTTATTTAAAGTAATTACAATGCAATAAAACTTTAAATTGACTGATGGTCGGTCATTTATTGTTGTTTAAGAAATTTTAATGTAATATTCAAGTAATTAACTGCTGGTCAGTTACACAATTTAAGGGTAAGTTATGGCGATTATAGTAAATAAGGTACAAAAAAGAAAAGATATCGCTTTATCATGTACAGAGTTATTTTTTAAACACGGTATTAATGATTTGACCATATCTCAGGTAGCTAAAACAGCTGGAGTAGGCAAGGGTACCATTTATGATTATTTTGAGAACAAAGAAGATATTGTTTTTGAAATAGTTAATATTTTATTACAAGAGCACAATGAAGAAAAAAAGGCTCGTTTAGAACTGCGTAGTTCTACAAAAGAGAAGATTAAAGAATTTTTTAATGTTTTTCATGATCCAAAGAAGATTGAACTTAGAAATCTTTACAAACAGTTGATTTCTATATCTTTGACAAATGCAAGTGAAAAAATGATTGAGTTTCACAGTAATTGCACTCTTTCATACTATGGTTGGTTTGAAGAGATTATAGAAGAGGGGATTAACAGAGGCGAACTTGTCCCCGGTGCAAAAAAATTAGCAAGAGGAATTTTTGCCATAGGCGAAGGACTCTTTATAAATTGTGAAGTGACAAACAGGGTAGATAATTTTAAATCAGAATTAGATATTTTCTTTGATGCTTTGTTTGAACTAATGGAGGTAAAAAAATGAAAAGATTACTGTTGTTTATAGTTCCGGCGCTGATATATGCGGAGGGTTTAAAAGAATTACTGGATTTATCAACAAAACAAAATGATTTAGTACTATCTTATGAGTTCTCCAAGCAGGCAAAATCTAAAAATTTAAACTCTAAAGAGAGCGCTTATTATCCAACTTTAGATGTTGGCGCATATTATAAAAGAGATGATGAGCCTACGCCTTTGCAGGCGGGTGATGTTTACAGCGCTTATGCAAAAGTCGCTCTTGAGATTTATGACGGCGGAAAAAGGTCTTCCAATGTAGAGCAGGCTAAAAATGAGTTGAAGTCCTCTTCATTTCTGAGTGAAGCTACTAAAAAAAGCGTAGCCCTGCAAATTACTGAAGATTTTTTTAACATCAAAAGTTTAGAGTCAAGCCTTGCATCAAAAGAAGAGGCCCAAAAATCTTTAAAGGCTCAACTTGAGAGAGTTATTCAGTTTTTTGAGGCTAAAGTCGCCACAAAAGATGATGTCGATAGACTCCAAGCCGCACACGATACAAATATTTATGAGATGGAATCCTTAAAATTTGAGATACTCTCACTTACAAAATCACTAGAGTTAAAAGTTGGCAAAAGTGTGAGTGTCTTAGAAAATTCGAGTTTTATAAAAGAAGATATGAAAGAGTATGACACCCTAGAGAGCACAAAATCATTAATGGCTCAAGAGGACTCCCTAAGAGAGAGCTCCAACGGGGTTGATAGTGTTTATTATCCAAATATTACAATAGAAGATACTTATAGTATCTATGGTTATGATAGAGAAGACCCTGTTGCTACTGCCTTCGGAGCGAATCTACTTGAGAGTCAAAACACTTTGATGCTTACCCTCAATATGAGACTTTATGATGGCGCTCAGATAGCAAAAACAAAAGAGGCGCTTTTACTTAGCTCACAAGCCTTAAATGCACAAGTCTCTTACCAAAACAAAGAACAAAAAATTCAGTTTGAGCTGGCTAAATCTCGTATTTATACAACAGAGTTAAAAATAAAAAGCGCAAACAGTGCTCTTATAGCAGCAACAAGTGCCTACGAGACAATTGAGAAAAAATATGATGTCGGGATAGTTGATAATGTAGTTTATCTTGATGCCTTAACGAGCAGAACAACTGCAAAAGCACTCTATACGAGTAGTTTAAATGATTTAGAGATGGCATATGCAATGTATTATTTTTACGGGGGAAAAAATATTGAGGAGTTTATAAAATGAGAAGAGCAGTAGTAGGATTATTTTTAACAATTTTGAGTTTGAATGGCGCTGAGGTTTATACAACTTTTAATGTTGAAGCTGAGCAGAGTGCTAATCTCGCTTTTATTGCAAGCGGTATCGTAGAAAAAGTTAATGTAGATATCGGCTCGGTCGTTAAAGAAAATGATGTTTTAGCAACTCTGCAAAATAGTGATCTTAAAGCCATGTTAGAGAGTTCAGAGATAACACTCAAATATGCTAAAAAAGATTATGAGAGACAGATTAAAATCAAAAACCTTATAGACGAGGGAAAATTTGACACTTTTGCTTACCAATACGAACATGCTAAAAGCCAGTTAGTTTACCAAAAAGCACTCTATGAAAAAACATTTTTAAAGGCTCCGTTTGAAGGTGTGATTTATGACAAAGAGATAGAGATAGGTGATGCGGTGAGCGGTATGATGCTCAAAACTGTTTTTAAAATTCAAAGTGTAAAAAAAAGAAAACTAATTTTAGAGTTTGACCAAAAATACAACAAAATCGTAAAAGCAGGACAAACATTTAAGTACAAAGTAGACGGCGATGAAAAGATTTATGAGGGTGTTATCTCAAAAGTATTTCCACATGCCAACAGTGATAACAGAAAGATAAAAGCAGAAGTAATAGCGGAGAACTTTATGGTTGGACTTTTTGGCAGCGGCACCATTCTCACTGCCGATACAAAGTAGGTATTTGTGTATAAAATAGCAATCAACAGACCAATAGCCACGCTAATGTATGTAATTACATTAGTGATTTTTGGCTATATGAGTTTCAAATCTATGCCCTCAGCCTTGTTTCCAAACATAGATTTTCCAATGGTTACAGTAAAAACACTTTACCCAGGTGCAGAGTCCAGCACAGTTGAGTCTCAGGTTACAGACAAAATAGAAGAGGCAATCTCAAGCATTGGCGGGGTTGACAGCATCACTTCAACAGCAAGTGAGGGTGCGAGTGTTGTTATGGTCAAGTTCTTTTTAGAGCGTGACATAAATGAAGCAACAAATGATGTAAGAGACAAGGTCTCAGCAGTAATACTCCCACGCGACGCAAAAATGCCGTTAGTTAGCAAACTTGACATCGGCGGCGCTTCTGTTATAAATGTTTTTTTAACGGCGAAAAAAGACAATCTGCAACAACTTATGGTATTTGCAGATGAAAAGGTAAAACCGCAGCTTCAAAAAATCAACGGTGTCGGCGGTATTAACATCATCGGCTACAAAGATAGAGAAATAAAGATATTTCCGTCAACCGAACTTCTAAATAAGTTTGGCATAACAATTTCAGAATTGAATTCTATGATAGAGAGAGAAAATGTCAAAATCGGCGGCGGTAAACTTATTACATCCACTGAAGAGTTTACACTTAAAACGAAGGCTGATGCACTCAGTGTAGAAGAGTTGGAAAATATACTTATTAAAGATGAGATCAGACTAAAAGATATAGCCCGCGTTGAAGATACGCTCAGCGATGCCAAAAGTTACTCTTCATATAACGGTGCAGAAGGGGTTATGCTCGAGGTTCAAAAAATATCAGGAACAAATACTCTTGATATTATAAAACGTGTCAAAGCTACTATTCCCTCCTTAGAAAAAATGGCGGGAGAGAGCTTTGGAGTGACAACACTTCAAGATACCTCCCCTTTCATTATTCACTCTTTAAAAGATGTTGAATTTGACCTTATATATGGTGCACTTTTGGCTGTTATTATTGTATTTTTCTTTTTAAGAAATGCAACTATTACCTTGGTCTCCGCGTTGTCTATTCCTATTTCAATCATGGGAACTATTGCCTTAATGGACTTTATGGGTTTTGATTTGAACAAGATGACGCTTATTGGTCTTACTCTTTCTATTGGTATTATTATTGATGACGCTATTGTAGTACTTGAAAATATATATAAAAAGATGGAAGCCGGCATGGGCAAATTTGAAGCAGCTTTTGAAGGTACAAAAGAGATGGCATTTGCTATCCTTGCAATATCGGCAATGTTACTTGCTGTATTTATTCCTGTCTCTTTTATGAGTGGAATAGTTGGTAAATTTTTTGAGAGTTTTGCCATGACTGTCGGTTTTGCAATTGTTATCTCTTTTAGTGTAGCTATGACCTTTATGCCGAGTTCAAGTGCGAGAGCCTTGCATAAAGACGAGAGTTGGTTCTACAACATTACAGAGCCATTTTTTAAACTTTTAGAAAAGATGTACGAGGCTATTTTAAAAGTGGTTTTAAGATTTAAAATTATAACTTTAATTCTCGTACTGACTCTATTTTTTTCAAGCTTAAACCTTTTTCCAAAAATCGGTATGGACTTTATACCAAAAGAGGATAAATCAGAGTTTGAGATTAAAATACAGGCAGATTCTGGAATCTCTTTAGAAGAGATGGTTAGAAAATCTAAAGAGGTTGAAGATTTCGTTAGAAAAGATAAAACTGTTGAATTTACAACTTTGAGTGTCGGTTATAACAGTGTGCAAGAAAAAAATAAATCTTTAATCTATGTAAAGTTAGTTGAAAAAGACAAAAGAGAGTTGGTGCAAGAAGTGATTGTCCAAAACTTCAGAGAGAAGCTAAAACCATTTTTAAAAGATTTGAAAATAACAGTAGCAGCAATACCCAACATTAAAGGGGCCGGTGTTTCCGTTCCCTACCAAATAGTTTTAAAAGCAGACTCTTTTGAAGCTTTGGAAGTGGCGACTAAAAATTTGACGGATTATCTTGCAAAGAAAAAAGGGTTTGTAGATATTGACACAAACCTGGACGAGGGGAAACCTCAAATCGATATAACTATATTAAGAGAAAATGCCAACAGGTTAGGTATTTCAGCTTCACAGATATCACAAGCCGTCTCAACTGCTTTTTCGAGTGATTTGGAAGTCTCCTATTTTGAAGAAAATGGCAAACAGTACAACATTACTCTGCGTTTTGATGATGCAAACAGAGTAAGCCTGCAAGACATTAAAAAACTGCAACTCAGAGCAGAAAATGGAGAGTTAGTATATCTTGAGGGTTTAGTTAAGTTAAGTGAGACTACTTCTTTGGCATCTATAAATCACTTTGACAGACAAAGACAGGTGACGGTTTATTCTGATCTGTTTGGGCTAGATTTGGGTGGTGCCGTAAATTATACAAAAGAGAAGATTGATGAGTTAATGCCCGCAGGTGTTACTTATAGATTTACGGGTTTTGCTGAAGAGATGGTAAAAACAGGGGAGGCATTTGGTGCTGCTCTAGGCTTGTCAATTATTTTAATGTTCATTATTTTAGCTATTTTGTATGAGTCGTTAATCCAGCCAATCATCATTATGGTAGCACTTCCCCTGAGTATAATCGGGGTAATGCTTGCCCTATACTTCTCCGGTTTACAGTTTAGCCTTTTTGTAATGATTGGGTTTATGTTGCTTATGGGTATGGTTGGGAAAAATTCTGTTCTACTTGTTGACTTTGCAAACAGCGCCATGACAAGAGGAAAAAGTGCTGATGAAGCGCTTATAGAAGCAGGAGAGAAAAGACTCCGCCCGATTCTTATGACAACAATCGCTATGGTTTTTGCAATGCTGCCATTAGCTCTAAGCACAAGTTTAGGGAGTGAAACAAAAGCGCCTATGGCCATCTCAATTATTGGCGGACTTGTAAGTTCTATGGTTTTAACGCTTCTTGTTGTGCCTGTGCTGTATAAATTTATTAACCCTGTTGACAGATGGTTAAAAAAGTTTTATGAGGCAAAGAAAATATAAAGCAAAAAGTCATATTTGAGCATAATGGTGTGTAAAATATTTTTACAGTATAATTTAACTGTGACTTAAGGAGAAATATTTTGTTGGATAAGAAACAGTTGAAAAAAGAGCAGATTATGCAATCGGCTTTAGAATTATTTGCCGCAAAAGGATTTTATAGTACTACGATACCGGATATCGCGCTCTCATTAAAAATGAGTGTTGGGAATATGTACAATTATTTTACCTCTAAAGATGTTCTTGCAAAAGAAATAATAAAGCATATTTCTCAATATCTTGGAAAAAAATTAAAAGAAATTAATGAAGAAGATATATCTACTAAAGATAAAACAAGAAAGATAGTAGAAGTATATTTTAAAACAGCTTCTCTAAAACCAGAGATGATAGACTATTTTTTAAGAATATATCTTTCAAATCGTGAAGTTTTTAAAGATGGCTGCGAGGGAATGCTTTGTGTAAATGAGTTTGTTACGGAAATTATGATTTATTTTGAAGAGGGTGTAAAATGCGGAGATCTCAGAGAACAGGATTTTTTCAGTGCATTTGGCCTTTTTATGGGCTATCTCGGCGGGATGGTTTTTTTGAAAGGCGAAAACATTTTACCTAAAATGTTAAATGAATATATAGATGATATATCGTTTAACATTTATAAAGCACTGAGCAAAGAGTAGTTGTGAAAAATAAAATGAGAGTATTATGGCTTAGTGCAATCACTTGCAACGGCAATACTCACTCCTTTTTAAACTACCCGCATATGGAACAATTTTTAGATGATTTCGAGTTTATTTATCACCCAGTTATAGACTCTAGTTATATGCTTGAAGATATAGTTTCAAAAGTAATACCTTGCGATATTCTACTTATTGAAGGTGCAATCTCAAAAGAGTTTCAAAGAGCAGATGTCTCCGTCGTAGAAATAATTGAGAAATATTCTAAAATTGTCCAAAAAATAGTTACGGTCGGTACTTGTGCCACTTTTGGAGGAATTTTCAGAGAGAGCGGCTACGAAAATACTTCAGGCTTGCATTTTGACCAAGATAAACCAACAGCAAATTTTGAAGATTTGATTGATAAAACCATCTCCATCTCCGGCTGTCCTGTTCATCCCGAAGTTTTAGTAAACACACTGTATGCTATCAAAAAAAGCACTGCATTACAACTTGATAACTTTTTAAGACCAAAAGAGTTTTTTGCCTACACTGTTCATAACGGCTGTACCAGAAACGAATATTTTGAGTACAAAATAGACAATCATCAGTTTGGTGAACTTGAGGGCTGCATGTTTTATGACCACGGCTGTCAGGCACCGTTTACTCACGGAAGCTGTAACAAAATACTCTGGAACGAAGTGAATTCAAAAACTAGAGCAGGACTCTCTTGTTTGGGCTGTACAGAGCCGACCTTTCCAAAACAAAACCTTTTTGCTACGAAAAAAAATATGGCAATCCCTGAAAATCTTCCGATTGGAGTAGGAAAAAGAACCTATCTTACTCTTGCCGGAATAACGAAAGCATTTAAAATTGATAGATTAGAAAAGAAGTTATTTGATGATTAAATTAATAGAAAAAATAGAAGGCGAAGCGAAGTTACATTTTAATTTCAAAGAGAATAAAATAGATTTTGTAGATATAGAATTTATGTCAACAAGAAATATTGAAAATATTTTAAAAGGCAAACCTGCTTTTGATGCACTCGTAATAAACCCGAGAGTCTGCGGAATATGCGGTCACGCCCATCTCATAGCTACAGTGAAAGCTCTTGAGGATTGTTATGATAATTTAGAACTTTCAAACAAAGCCAAAATCATAAGAGAATTAACGCTTAATTTTGAGCTTATTCAAAACCACTTTAAATGGTTTTATCTCACTATGCTGCCTCTGTTGGGGCATAAACAACAGGTATTAAAAGCTACGTACCCCTCACAGCTTATGGGTAAAGTTATAGCTCTCTTTGGCGGACAATATCCGCACACCTCCTATGCAGTTGTAGGTGGAGTAGTTTGTGAAATTACAGAGATGGATATTATAAAACTGCAACACTATATTGCCCAAACGACAAAGTTTGTCGAAGATAATTTATTAAAATTTGACAGCCAAAGCTTTTTAATATGCAAAGACGTAGAGACTGCTTTAGAGTATGAGGGAGATTTACCCGACATACTAAAACAGATAAAAAATGAAGGCTTACTAGAACACGGAAAAAGTTATGACAGATTTATAGCTTTTGGTGAAAATAGCTACTTTAAAAAAGGCAAGTCACTCAAAACAAAAGTAAATTATAATATCTCAGTGGCTTGTGTAAGAGAGTCCCAAGAGCCTTCCTCTTTTGCTAAAAATGTAAGCTTCAAAGATCAATATTACGAGGTAGGCCCTCTAGCGCGTGCAATGATTAATAAATCTCCACTCGTAATGGATGCTCATAAAAAATACGGTGATAGTATTTTTAGTAGAATCTTGGCAAGAGTTTATGAAATATCTCAACTTTTAGAGCATTCAAGTTATCTCATCAATGATTTGGATTTGAAGGAACCATCATATATTGAACCCTCTGTAAATATTTCACAACTGAGTGCCAGCGGATATTCTGCTGTAGAAGCTGCCCGCGGCACGCTTATTCATAAAGTTGAAATTCAAATGGGAGTGATAAAAAATTATGAGATTATCACACCCACACAATGGAATTTAAGCGGCGGTACCAAGGAAAAACAGGGAGTGTCACAAAAAGCTATGATAGGTTTAAGTGATATTAAAACTGCCCAACTTGTCTTTAAATCCTTTGATGTTTGCTCTGTCTGCACCACCCACTAATAACTAAAATTTATAATATTTAACTATAAATAGCATTTAAGTATAAATTATGCTTATAAAGCGAATATTAACTTTAGTTTAGGTTTAGATTATATACTATTACTGAATATGTATTCATTTTATATACTAATTAACTAGAGGGGTGTGTTATGAAAGATAGTAATTTATTTGATAAATTGTCTTTTAGGTTAGAGGAGTTGTCAAATTTACCAAAAATTGACGATGGGGTTTCAATCTCAACTTTGATTGAAGAAAAAGGTTTTTCTAGAAGAGAGTTTATGGGTTGGGCGGCGGCTATGACCTCAATGCTGATGTTACCGGCAAGCTTTACGCCGCTTGTTGCAAAAGCCGCTGAAATGGCGGACAGGCTTCCTTTGGTTTGGCTGCACATGGCAGAATGTACGGGATGTAGTGAATCTTTACTGCGATCTTCAAGTCCAACTATAGATAGTCTCATCTTTGATTATATCTCTTTAGAGTATCACGAAACCCTCATGGCAGCAGCCGGCTGGCAGGCTGAGCAAAATTTAGAACACGCAATGGAAAAGTATAAGGGTAAATATATTTTGATGGTTGAGGGCGGTATTCCTCAGGGTGAGAGTGATTTTTACCTCACTGTGGGTGCTCATGGAAAAACGGGTGAACAGCATGCTAAAGATGCGGCACAAAATGCTGCTGCCGTTTTTGCCATCGGAACCTGTTCTTCTTTTGGCGGTGTTCAAGCCGCTGCTCCAAACCCTACAAATGCACAACCACTGAGCAAAATCACAGACAAGCCTGTTATTAATGTTCCGGGATGCCCTCCAAGTGAGAGCAACATTGTAGGAACGCTTCTTCATTTTATTCTTTACGGAACTCTTCCGGCTCTTGATATTTACAACAGACCAAAATGGGCATACGGACTAAGAATTCACGATGCTTGTGAGCGAAGAGGGCGATTTGATGCCGGTGAATTTGTACAACAGTTCGGTGATGAAGGTGCAAAGAAAGGGTATTGTCTTTACAAAGTAGGCTGTAAAGGTCCGTATACATTCAACAACTGTTCAAAACAAAAGTTTAATCAAGGAACATCTTGGCCTATTCAAGCAGGACACGGTTGTATGGGATGTAGCGAACCTGATTTTTGGGACACTATGGGAACTGTCCATGAGCCATTGGCGAACAGACTTTACCACACTACATTTGGCGGGCTTGGTTCTGATGCTACGGCAGACAAAATCGGTTTAGGTCTACTGAGTGTAACGGCGGTTGCCATTGCAGCACACGCAGCGATATCTGTAGTTAAAAAACCAAAAGTATAAAAGAGGAGTTTCAAATGTCAAAAAGAGTAATAGTAGACCCGATAACAAGAATTGAGGGACACTTAAGAGCTGAAGTAATTGTTGGAGATGACGGAGTTGTTCAAGATGCGTTTGTCTCTTCAACTTTATGGAGAGGGCTTGAAGTCATCGCTAAAGGTCGTGATCCAAGAAATATACCGCTAATGATGCAAAGAATCTGCGGAGTATGTACCTATTCACACTACTTAAAAAGTACAATGGCGGTAGAAGATGCCCTAGGTATTACCATACCTTACAATGCAGAACTTGTGAGAACACTCATGAACGCAGCACTCTTTATGCATGACCATGTTGTGCATTTTTACCATCTTCACGGTGTTGACTGGGTCGATATTGTTTCAGCGCTGAGTGCCGATGAGAGAAAAGCAAGTGAGTTGGCATTTAAATACTGTGACAATCCAATCGGAACCGGTGAAAATGAACTTAAACTTGTAAAAGAAAAAATAGCAAAATTTGCTAAAAATCCACAAGGTCTTGGACCATTCGCCAATGCATATTGGGGACATAAAACATTTAAGTTTACACCTGAACAAAATCTAATCGCACTCTCTCACTACCTAAAAGCCTTAGAAGTGCAAAGAACGCTGGCACAACTTATGGCCATTTTTGGCGGTAAACAACCACACCCTCAAAGTTTGGTAGTTGGTGGAGTTACCTGTGTTATGGACATTTTAAATCCGGCAAGAATGGGTGAGTATTTGGTGAAGTTCCAAGGTATTGCCGATTTTATAAACAATGCATATTACCCTGATATTGTGATGGCAGCTGAGATGTATAAAACTGAACCATCGGTCATGAAGCCAATGGGTGTTAAAAACTTTATGGCTCATCAAGACTTTATGGTAGGACGCGGTGAGTACCTTTTTAACAGCGGTATTATCATGAATGGAGATTTAAGTAAGCTTCTTGAGATTGATGAAGATATGATTACTGAAGAAGCAACGCACTCATGGTATAAAAACGACAAAGCACTTCACCCGTATAATGGTGAAACAGAGCCGAATTACACAGGTTTTGTAGATGGTGAAACAGTCGGACCAGATGGCGAAATGGTAAAAACTAAACAGATTGATGAGAGTAAAAAATATAGCTGGATTAAATCACCGAGATACAACGGAGAACCTATGGAAGTAGGACCTTTGGCTAGTATTTTAGTAGGCTATGTCAGTGGAAATACAAAAGTAACAGCGGTTGTGGATGGTTTTTTAGCTAAAACAGGCATTCCTACGGCTGCACTTTTTTCAACTTTAGGTAGAACTGCAGGTAGAATGCTTCAAGCAAAGCTTATCGCAGACAATGCACTTATTGCTTTTAGCAACTTAATAGAAAACTTAAAAGTCGACCAAGAGACGTGTGCAACTTATATTATCGACAAAGACAAAGAGTATAAAGGCAGAGGTATCGGTGATGTTCCAAGAGGTATGCTTAGCCACTGGATTAGAATTAAAAACGGTGTTGTTGAGAATTATCAAGCAGTTGTTCCATCTACATGGAATGCCGGACCGATGGACTCAAAAGGTGCCAAAGGACCTTATGAAGCTGATTTAATCGGACTTAAAATTCAGGATTTAACACAACCGCTTGAAATCATAAGAATTATTCACTCCTATGACCCTTGTATAGCCTGTGCAGTTCATGTGATGGACACTAAAGGCAATAAGCTGAGTGAATATAAAGTAGATCCACTTTATGGCGAATGTAGTATATAAAAAGGAGTTATAATGGACACGACATATCAAAAATCTACTTCGGTAGAACAGCATGTTGACATAGATGGGCATGTTGGAATTGATGAGCATATTGGACGAGATACAGAGTACTCGGCGGCTTATAGATGGCAGCATTGGATTCGAGCTTTTTCGATTATAGCATTGATTGTAACGGGATTTTATATTGCAGTTCCCGTTATTACTCCGGTTGCGACAAATGAGCCTACAAACTTTTTGTACGCCTTATTTAGAAGCTGGCATATAATTATTGGTTTTGTTTTTATTACCGCTATTCTTTTAAAAAGTTATCTTTTTCTTTTTGCTAAAAAACATGTAAATGAAAGAGCTGCTTTAAAAGATCCCCAATAATTCCATACCAAATTAGACAACAAGCCAACTTGCTCTATAATTAGGTACTTTAAAGCGAAAAAGTCACACCTAAAATTTTCACCTATCGGGTGTAACTTTTTCTAACTTGGAATTGAAT
>Ga0210044_10008007_pt1 | contig 13282 bp, 12 predicted proteins | sample CryGey13umfilter_2_FD_183959 | JGI IMG/M metagenome (GOLD analysis project Ga0210044, IMG submission 183959) | Groundwater microbial communities from aquifer in Utah, USA - Crystal Geyser 4/9/14 3 um filter (SPAdes) (version 2) | ecosystem: Environmental > Aquatic > Deep subsurface >... | reverse complement strand
CGGCGATTGAGGTGGTCTTTGGTTACGCGGACGAGAAGTCGATCCCGTACTACGGCGATGACTATCCTGGCTGCGATAATGACTACCACCCGGTCCCCGATCTCGATCCCGATCCCGGTTACCATCGATCTTCGCCAATGGAACCTCTTTGCCATCCAGTATCAAATCAATCTCGTGGCCATCCACATTTTCCCGTTCCAGTAGAAGATCAGAAATTTTCAATAATATGGGTTTGTTACTGGTGATGATCGCTTCAGCAGCATTTTTTGCCTTCGTGATTATCGTCCGCACCTCCAGGTCAATTTCGTGCGCCAGTTCTTCACTGAAATCACGGTGCATGCCAAAATCGCGACCGATAAATATCTCTTCCTGTTTCTGGCCGAATGTCATTGGGCCCAGCTTATCGCTCATCCCCCACTCACAGACCATTTTGCGAGCCAGTCCCGTGGCACGCTCAATATCGTTGCCGGCACCGGTTGTCATTTGGTTCAGAATGATCTCTTCAGCAGCGCGCCCTCCCATTAAAATGGCGAGCATGCCTTCGATGTACTCCCGGGAATAGTTATGACGATCATCCACCGGCAATTGGGCGGTCAGGCCCAACGCGCGGCCACGGGGAATGATGCTCACTTTGTGAACCGGGTCTGCACCTTTGGTGAGTTTCGCAACCAATGCGTGTCCTGCTTCGTGAATGGCGGTAGTCTTACGCTCACCCTCATTCAAAACCAGACTGCGTCGTTCAATTCCCATTAACAGCTTATCTTTGGCTTCTTCGAAATCGATCATGGTAATGCTTTGACGGTTACGCCGCGACGCCAGGAGGCTGGCTTCATTAACCAGATTGGCCAGGTCCGCACCTGACATTCCGGGCGTGCCCTTGGCAAGCACCTTCAGGTCAACATCTTTTGAGAGGGGTTTCGTTTTCGTGTGGACTTTGAGAATGCCCTCGCGTCCACGGACATCCGGTGTATCCACAACAATCTGGCGATCAAAACGACCGGGACGGAGTAACGCTGAATCCAACACATCCGGACGATTGGTGGCAGCAATCAATATCACATTGTCGGTCGTCTCGAAACCATCCATTTCCACGAGTAAGGCATTCAGAGTTTGCTCGCGCTCGTCGTGACCACCACCCATTCCGGCACCACGCTGGCGACCGACGGCATCAATTTCATCTATGAAAATGATGCACGGGGCATTTTTCTTGCCTTGCTCGAATAAATCCCTGACACGACTGGCGCCAACACCCACGAACATTTCGACAAAATCGGCACCACTCAGTGAATAAAAAGGTACGCCGGCCTCACCAGCCACCGCTCTTGCGAGAAGCGTCTTGCCCGTTCCCGGAGGACCCAATAAAAGTGCGCCCCGGGGAATCTTACCACCCAATCGTTGGTATTTTTTTGGACTTTTCAAGAAACTGACGATCTCACGCAATTCCTCTTTTGCCTCATCGCAACCGGCAACGTCATTAAATACAACTTCAGGGTTTTCGTTGCTGATGACGCGTGCCCGGCTCTTCCCAAAACTGAAGATGTTTTTGTTCGCACCACCCTGCATCCGGCGCATGAGGAAAAACCAAAACAAGATCAAAAGTAACCAGGGTAACATCTGAAACAGGTAATCAATCCAGCGACTCTGATCTTCCTTAAACGTGTACTTAATGCCGTGTGATTCCCACATTTCCAGCATTTCGCTGTCGATTGTGGGTGGCAGAGTGACCACAAATTTTTTATAAGATGTCTCGACATTGTTGATTTTGCCTGATTCTTCAGTATTCAATTCACCATAAAAATACTTCCGGTCAACAATCGTTCCGGTGGTGACTTTGTCCTGCCTGACATGATCGACAAATTCGGTGTAAAGAAACTGTTTCGTCGGTTCGGTTTCGCTGCTAAGCAATTGAGCCAAAAGCAGTACCGATGCGAAAATTGCTACCCACAATGCGGTTGAACGAATACCGCGTTTCCAGTTCTGATTCGAATCACCCGGCGGTGTGATTTTCAGATTCGAACCCTTCCGGATTTTCTGCTTGGGATCGTCTTCTGTTTTCTCCGGTGTCTTGTCGTCTTTACCCGTGTAATTATTTTTGAAATTCCGGTTACCCCGAGGGGCATTGCGATTTCTTCTCCGGTAATCATCCCGGTTGCCGCCCGTATTTTTGGGCTTATCGTTCGATTTATCTTCTGATTTTATCGTCGGTTCCATTTGTTTCCTTTATACTTCCATTCCTTCGGGAAATGCCCAAATAGAAGGAAGATTTCTCATTTTTTGATCCAGGTCCAAGCCATATCCCACCACGAATCGATTAGGGATTTCAAAACCCGCATAGTCTACTTCAAAGGGCAGATCTATCATTTCCGGCTTTAGGAGCAGGGTTGCAAAAGCTACTGAAGTTGGTTCACTCTCTAACAATCTTTGACGGATGAATTTCGCAGTCAGGCCAGAGTCAATAATATCTTCAACCACGATGACATCACGCTGGGTGATCATGCAACTGATGTCTTTCAATAGTCGCACGGTTCCTGATGACTTCACATCGCCATAGTAGGAGGTGATCTTGATAAAATCAATCTCGCACGCAGTGGAGAGTTGGCGAATCAAATCAGCCATGAAGATGATACTGCCATTTAACACGCCAATCACGATTGGGGTTTTTCCGACATAATCGGCACTGATCTTTCGACCCAATTCACCAATTCGTGTCTGAATCTGTTCAGCCGTGATGAGTTCTTCCAGGGTCTGGCCGGAATACTTTCCCACGTTCTCTGCAATCATCGTTTTCATTCAGCACTTTCAATATTCAAAACTATTTCAACTCTTACCAAGCTGCTTGTGTTTGCCTTGATCCTTGCGAATTCACTCGGTACGATACCCGGGATCCAAACGATCTCATCACCGTGAAGCATGACAGGCCACCATTTTTTCAGGTGTGGTGCAACCTTCGCAGCTTGCAGAATGTCACTCACCTTCGCAAATTTCGAATGTCCAAACAGCTTAATCCTATCACCCGATTCCCAGGGCCGTAGAAGCCAGCCCTCCGCAGCATCCGGTAAATACTGCGTACGCGTCTCGGTGAAGAGTGTCTCGGGAGTCCTGACAGATTCTAGTTTAACCTGAAAAAACGAGATCGTCCGATCTTCACCAGATTGGATCACGGTTGATTGCCACTCATCCAATCCTGCTTTCACAAAGCAGAGTCGTGATCGTTCCCGGATGACGCTGCAGTCATTGGGCAACCTGATTTGCTGGCCCGATTGTCCAGTTTCCAGCAGCCATTTCAGGCTCTGATAATGGCGTTCAGACAGTCCCGTTTTTATACCGGTAACGTGTTGAAATGCCTTGTCAAATAACGCTTTCCAAAGCGCAGAAAAATAGCCGGTGCCCCTTGGTATATCAAGGAGTATTTTACCCGGATTTATTGCCTTAACTTGTTGTTTTTCTAATTTTTTACACGATTCTTCCATCAACTTTACCACATCATCCGCAACCCTCCCCAATTCCAACATCTCCCTCAACAATGTCTGGATTTCCAGCGGATTGAGGAGTTTGAGCCATCCTTCGCGAATTCGATTCCGGGTAAATCGCCAATCGGCGTTCGATGCATCCGTCCGATACACTAAGCCCAACTTCAAAGCAACATCCTCAATTTGGGGTCTCGTGTAAGCCAGAATTGGTCTGACAAGGGTCGCACTTTCCGCATCAATTCCCCGCAATCCTGAAATGCCCGTTCCTCGCAATAAATTGAGCAGCACCGTCTCGATGAAATCTGAACCCGTATGCGCCGTAGTGATAACATCATATTTTTCAGTAACCCGAACCGAATTAAAATATTCGTAGCGAAGTTTCCGGGCTGTTGCTTCAAGTCCAATTTTGGGGAGCTGAGGATCCAAATGGAGATTAATCTTTCGGGAAAAACAGGGCAGGTTCAGAGATTCAGAAAGTTTTTGAACAAATCGTGCATCCTCGTCGGATTTTTTACCACGTAGCCCGTGATTCAGGTGAATGACTCCCAGCGTCAATTCGGGAATCTGATAAAGGAGATGAAGTAAAAAGACCGAATCCAGTCCGCCTGAACATGCCACCAACACACGTTTCCCGGGGGTGACCCATAATTGGCTGCGAATTCCATCCGTGAAGAATTGATAATTGATAGAATCTGACGACTGCATAAAGAAAAGGGGAAGCAACCTGCCTCCCCTTCCTCAATTCAAGTAAGTCCTAAACTTCATTAAAAAACCAAGGCGCAAGGACTTGCAGCTTCTGGTTGTATGAATTGGGATAAAGAAACCAGGTTGCGGCGGCAACGGAACTGAGCAATGAATTTCCATCCTGAGGTGTAAAGCAAAACCCCACAAGTTCGTGGCCGTCACGCGTTAACTGCAAACTGGGTACAGAAATCACTGTTTGGTTAAGAATGCGACCAAAATGGCCCTGGTCACGCCCGAATGAAAAAACCTGGTTTGTCATGCGTCGTTCCGTTAATGCGATCAAGTCATTTTTTTGAAATTTATCCAAAACATCATTCATGGTCATGGGATGGTTCATTCTCAAATTGAAATGAACCACATGCATGTACTGGGAATTGATCTTAAGCGTTGAGGAAAAAAGATTTAGATCACGGTTAACGGTTTTGAAAAGCGTGGCTGCATCTTCTGCGTGATGGGTCCCATATTTTTCAGAGCTATGCGTGCCAACTTCAGGCGCTGGAATGAAATCCACGGTCTGACTCAGGTCATTTGCCCGGCGCATACAGACAAAGCGACCTCGTCGGAACGCGTCAGGCTCTTCATCCTTGATACCAATGGTATTCACCAAAACCGCCAGATTGTGCGTGTTACATGAAACCACCTGGATGAATTGATCAACTTCAGGGATCAGCGCTTCGTCATTAATTCCGCGAGCGTATGGTTTTCCAAAACCCGTCTCACTTCCCTGAGCGATAAAGCCTTTGGTGTTGTGATCAAAATTATGATAAAACTTGATTTTATTCTTGTGGCCGACACCACTGGGGGTGCAATCAATCACCACGCTCGCCCGATCAATGGCATCCACCGTCTCGAAGTCAGGATCAAGCCCAATGGCTTTAAATCCTTCCATACCTTCTGCGTCCGTCACCAGACGTGCGCCACGGCGCAGTAGTGCTTGTACTTTTGGCCGCTCCCCACGTAATGGTGTACGTTTATGGAAGGTTACTTCATCAATACCCAGTTGATCCTTGTAATCTGCCAGCAGGCCGATGAGTGGTTCGCCAATGGTTCCGGTTCCGACAACATGTACGATTTTTTTCGCCATGGGAAAATCAGGCTCCCTTCCCGGTGCGATCCTCGACCAATTCTTTCAATAGGGTTAAATCCTGGCTCAGCTTTTTGGTCTTGCCATGAAGTATCCAGATATAGATAAATAAGGAAATCCAAATGACCGCATAAGCTAAGAACAGGTAGAAAAATCCATCATTCATGAAAGTGTCTCCCACTCTTTATATTGTTTGTTAATCGAATCTTCTAATTTGGCTATCTCGATTCGACGCTGCATTAACAGGAAGTAGAGTATCGTAAAAACCCCCACACAAAACAGCAGCGTGAACAGCATTTCCGGAGCTAATGATCCTTTTTTGCCGCCGGCTAATACAGCACTTGGATGCTGTGTTTCCCACCAACGAATGGAATACCAAACCAGTGGCACATCCACAAAACCGATGATGCCAACTACGGCGGAAAGATTAGCCCGGCGCGTTCCATCCGGCAGGTAGCGGCGCAAAAACAGGTAGGCTACATAAATCAACCACAACACCAGCGACGAAGTCAGTCGAGCATCCCAGGTCCACCAGATTCCCCAGGTGGGTTTAGCCCATATCGGACCTGTGATCAGTACAATAGTCATAAACAGCGTCCCAACCTCTGCTGAGGCTACCGCAATATTTTCCCATTTGCGCTCTTTCTTCCAGAGGTACATAATGCTGGCCAGGAATACAACGAAGAAGGCAAAAAAGCCATTCCACGCGCTGGCTACATGGTAATAAAAAATGCGTTGAGCGGTCTGTTCAGTGGGATTTGAAGCTTTAATCGGAGGTACCCAATTAAATACCAGATAAAGCGATATGGGTACGAGAACCAGAAGCAACCCAGCCATGATATAAAACGATAACGAACTGTTTTTTTTTGTCATTCCTGCACCACGTATTCAAAAAGAAGGTATGAGATTGTTGTAAATATGACATCAAAGACGATCATGCGAATTATGACCGGCTGAAAAGCTGTTGATAAATCACCTGCCAGGACATCACCGGTTGTTTTCACCGACCATATAATAATTGGCGTGATCATGGGCCACAATAATAGAGACAACAGAATCTGTTGCTGTTTCGTATGAATTGCCACGGCGGACAAAATGGTTCCCAAACTGGTAAAACCGATGGTTCCCAATATCGCGATGGGGATGATCCAGAGCGTCAACAGGGAAAGGTGGATGTCGTAGAAAATGATGAATAATGGGAAAATCAACGCTTCAAATATGAGTGTGAAAAGCGTTGTTGAGAAAAACTTCCCAAAATAGATCAAACCCGGATCGGCGGGTGTCAATGCCAGACTGCGTAGATTGCCATTCTCCTTTTCCACCTGAAATGAGCGATTCAACCCCAACATTCCGGAAAAAATAAAAGCAACCCACAGCAAACCGGGGGAAATCTGAAGCATCAACAACCGTGATACTTCAAACGTGAAATTGAAAATGACGAAAATCAGCAGGGAAAAAATCCACATAGCCGTCACGGAATCCTTGGTCCGGAATTCCATTTGAAAATCTTTGCGAATAATGGCCCAGATGACGCTCATTGCCCCGCCTCCCCGCTGCTAATCAGGGAAAAATATTTCTCACGCAACGCATCTTCCGTTAAGCCGGAGGCTGACCCGGTTTCCACAACCTGTTGCCGCTCCAAAATCATATACTGATCCGAGAGTCGGAGTCCGATATGCAAATCGTGCGTCGTCAATAAAATCGTCTTCCCCTGAGCCTTAAGCGTTTCCAGCAATCCAATGAGCATTTCAGTGGCATGTTGGTCCAGACCGGTGAAGGGCTCGTCCAGCAGGAACAGATCGGGGTTATGCAGGATGGCTCGGGCGATCGTCAGACGCTGTAACATGCCTCGACTAAACGTGCGCACCAGATCAAAACGACGATGATGCAAACCAACCTGGCGCAAAACATGGTGGGTTCGCTCCTTCAGATCCTGAACCGAGTAGAGTTTCCCGTAGAATTCTAAATTTTCGAGAGCCGTAAGATTATCGTATAGAAATGATTCATGGGAAATTACCGATAGGCGATGTCGCTGTGTCCGGGCTGCCGGATCTTCGCCAAATACGCGAATCACGCCACTACTGGCAGCAGCCATTCCCGAAATAATGCTTAACAAGGTTGATTTGCCCGCACCATTCCGGCCAAAGATCGTGAAAAATGTCGAAGCAGGGACTTGGAATGAAACACCCCGAAGCGCTACAACCCGACCGAATTCCTTCCGGAGTTTTTCAGCCGTAATAACTGCTGGAACCTGCTCCATCACCTTAAAAGCATCCTGACACGAAAAATGATCTTCCGGGTTGGTTGAGTGACGTAACGATGGGGTTCCGTTTAAGGCGATACATGAATCATCAGAGGGCGTTGTGTTCCTGTAGACGCTGATAGATTTTACGCAGTCGCTTCTCGAGTTTTTGCTTCTCCACAATATCGGTATCTGATTGCCTGGTGTTGAGCTGTTTAAGCAAAGTCTGTCTGGTTTCCTGCAAGGCAGTGAGTTGCGCGGTGAGATCGGGGTCACTATTGGATTCGTGTGTGAAAGAATAACTCAGCCCGATGGCAAGTACGAGCAGCGCCAGAACTACGGTGATCACTGTTTGTGTTGAACCAACAATGGGCTGCAAAACCGGTTGCATATTCGCACTGCTGCTTCCGGTGATACGCATATTCAGGGTTTGCCCGGCCTTCACATTGTTCGCCGCATAGATCGTCAGATTCTGGGCTTCATCAGCACCTTCGTTTGATAATCCGCTGGCAACAACTTGCAGGCTAGGAGGTCTTGAATACAGGTGAAAATGGTCAAAGTCGTTATAAAAAGTCTCCTTCAGCGCACCACTGCCACCCATAAACGGAACCCGGTAGGTGACGTGAATCTTCGTTTCCCCGGGTTTCAATTCGTTCGGGAGTGATGCCTGCTCACCATTCATCGAGGGAAATGTCTTTAACGGCATTGTCCCGTGTTTAAAGTCAACAGCAGTACTGCTTTGACCTGCCTGGGGGATGAAAAACCGGATCAAACCTTCAGGATTTTTAAATGTCAGGGGCGGCATGGTGTTATTGATATAACGAAACTCTTTTTCGATGTAGAGTGAGTCACCAAAAGCAGTCACGACAAAATAGGTCATTTCCACATGAAGACTGTCATCCGGTTTTGCCGCGATTTCATAAACTTCCAAATCTGTGGCATAGCTCCCGGGTTCAGCTCCGGGCAGCGTATTTTCCCGAACCACGGCTGAATATTTCACACCCTGGTAAGTACCTTCAGCCAATAGAGCCGGCGCTGCATTCATATCAATATTCTGGAAAGTGGCTGTCCCATTAATGGGCTTCGCGGTTGCCAATGGCTGCATCCCTAACATGGGGGCAACCAGAGTGACTTCCTGAATATTGGGAATGATACCCGTGGTTCCATTGATGACATTCACCCGAACAGTGGCAGCCTGGGCAGAGATTCCCCATGCCAGACTCAGTGCTAAAACCCAACTATATTTCTTCAAATTTCTCTCCACAGGCTGAACAAAATTTTGCTTTTGCCGGGTTCTTATGACCACAATCCATACAGAATTTGGGAGCGCCAGCCGCTACTGCAGCGGCGGGACCATCACCCATTTTTTTCAGATCCTGGGCGATCAGCGCATCCAGATCATGCTTTTGAAGTTGCTCCAGCCTGGCAACGACCTGGGTAGCTTCCTGAGTGAAAGCAATTCGTATTGTTTGAAAATCCTGTTCACTCAGGCGTCCAAGTGCATAGTCGAATTCCAAATCCTTGATGTTGTGGTAAACGCGTGATTTCATGTCTTCCAGATCCGCGGCCTGACTATGCACTTCGAAAACCTGTCCACTTTTTTTAAAAAGTGGCGAGATCACCCAGGCGATCAGTCCGAATCCAAATATGATTGCGAAAGTGGTCATGCATGAACCTCATGTCGGGCGTGCGTCTGTTGCGCTGCCGGTTTTCTCTTTTTTTCACGGTAATTGGGAATCAATACGAGAATGGTACCAACAATGAGGATCAGCGAACCCAACCAAACCCACATCACCAGAGGATTCCGGTAGATTTGGAGAATGGCCATTTTTCCATCTTCAGATTCCCCTACTGTCACCACGTAAATATCTTCCCTGAGAGTCGAATAAATTGCCACCTCGGTAGTGGGTTGTTTCGACGCGAAATACATCCGTTTCGCTGGCCGGAGGTCATCTACTTTCCTGCCGTCCTTAAAGAGCTGTAAATCAACAAAATCGGTGCGAAAGTTGTCGTTCGTTGAATGACCTTTTTCGATACACATGAAGGTGTATCCGGCAAAATTAAAACTACCTCCGGTAGCAACTTCCTGGCGTGTCTCCGTATTAAACGCTGCGCCAGTGAATCCCATAAAGATCACCACAACCGCGATATGGATTATATACCCGCCATAGCGTCTGGTGTTTTTCATGGTGAGCATCGCCATCGCAGTAAGAATATTCTCCTGGGCATTTTTGGATCTGATCCTGGCGCCCTGTAAAAATTCCGCAACGATAATCCAGAGAACGAAGAATGAGATGGTAAATGAACCCAGCGCCCAACCATCCCGAATGCCAAAAAAGAACATCCCCAGAAGGACGACAACCGAGGCAATGAAAGGATACCCAAAGCTTTTCCGTAATGACTCAATGGATGTCCGACGCCATGCCAACAAAGGTCCGACTCCGGTTAAAAGCAGTAACGCCAATCCTATGGGAATCATAATGGTGTTAAACCAGGGCGGACCCACAGTGATTTGCTCGCCTGTAAATGCCTCACTGATTACCGGGAACAGCGTGCCCCACAAAACAGCGATAGTGGCCAGCACGAACAATAAATTGTTGAACATAAATCCGGATTCACGGGAGACCAGAGATTCAAAATGTTCCTCGGATGAAAGTTCTTTCCGACGCCAGAAGATCAATCCGATACTGGTGATGATGGCAAAAACGATGAATGCGGCGAAGGCTGGTCCGATCCCGGACTCCGCAAAGGCGTGAACCGAACTCACGATGCCACTACGTGTTAAAAAGGTGCCGAAAATCGCCAGCAGATAGGTACCGATCACCAGGGACATATTCCAGACTTTGAGCATGCCCTTCCGTTCCTGTATCATAACGGAGTGCACATAAGCTGTGCTGGTCAGCCAGGGCAACAGTGATGCGTTTTCCACCGGATCCCAAGCCCAATAGCCACCCCAGCCCAGTTCGACATAAGCCCATTTCCCGCCGAGTAAAATACCGACTGACAGAAATCCCCAGCTCACCAATGCCCAGCGACGGGTGATTTTTATCCAGGAACTTCCCAGACGACCTGTCAGCAATGCTGCAATGGCAAAGGCAAACGGCACCACCGTCCCAACATACCCGATGTATAAAATGGGTGGATGGATGATCATCGCCGGATGCTGTAAAAGTGGGTTCAGACCACGCCCGTCCGCAGCCGCCACTGGTGTCATCACGCCGTTAATATTCTGCATCCATGTATCAAACGGATTGGCGATAAACAAATTAAGCGCGGTGAAAAAAACGGTTGTACCAATCATCGTCAGGATGACATAGGGCATCAGTTCACGATTTTTATTGCGATTTTGGTAGACAACAAGCGCTGAAAAAGAGGTGATTATCCAGGTCCAAAAGAGTAGCGAGCCATCGTGACCCGCCCAAAGTGCCACGATCTTATAAAATCCGGGCAGCGCACGATTCGTGTTACCGTATACAAATGCGTTGGAAAAATCGCCCTGCAACATGAGTGCTTCCAGAGCCAAAATCGCCAGTGTCGTGACAATCCAGATCGCGTAAGTACCGTTGCGGGCAGCTTGATACATTGACTCGCGGTGGTTGCGACCTGCAAGGAAAGCAGTCACCGCCGTGAACAGCGTCAATGGAAAAAGGAATGTTAATAATATATGTCCAAATTCTGACATTATAGCCTCACCTTAATCGGGGTTGGAGAATAGCAGGCCAGAAAATTAAAGGCTGGCCTGAGTGTTACCGGAATAATCTGCCTCGTATTTCGAAGCACATTTTGCCTGGATGCGTTCTGCTTTGAACACATTATCTGCGGCCAGGCGTCCGCTCACAACAACTTCCGCTTCCATATCATTGTTAAATGTGTCCGGGATTGGGTCTGTGCCGATATAATGCACATCCATGGTCTGGCCACTTTCAATGATCTGAAAATTCAACTCACTGCCTTTTTTCACCACGGTACCCTTAACCAAATCCCCCTTCACTTTCAGAGGATGATCGTAGGCTCTGGAGCCCATGGTATATACTTCAGTCACTGTTTTGAAATAGGCGTAATCTTTTTTAAAGCCCGATAGTGCCAGGGCTACGACTGCGGTAATAATGATACCAATGCCAACGATGAACTTGATTTTTTTATTTTTGCCACTCATTTATCAAACTCCTTAGCGATTGCCTTTTTCAGTGGAGTTGTTCCCGATTATCTCGGGCTTCCCCTGAAGGGTAACCATTGTTTCACTTTGTCACGCCAGTTATCTGGCTGTTTTTCCAGGTACGGTATGAAGATTTCCAACTCCGCGCCCCGGACAACTCTTTCCGGATTCTCTATTAGCAATTTATCTGCCAAATTTTGACCATAATTATCACATAACCAGGCGTGGCCAGATTTGGCATATAACGGACGGCTCGACAGGTTATGACTGTCTGATCCCACCAGGTGTACCGCTTCGTTGTCCAATAATATCTTTGCAAGTTTTTCACTGCTCCGGCCCAGACTACCCAAAACCGATCCAAGATCAATCTGGGTCAGACATCCTAACCGTATTAATTCTATAACTTTACCCGGTTCATTTTGCCAGGGCACGATTCTTTCCGGATGAGCCAGAATCGGTGTAATATTCCGCTTGATCAGATCGTAAATGATGTCTTCAATTCGGTTGGGGACAAAATTAAAGGAGAATTCCAGCAGCAAATATTTTCCGCCAATCAACACATCCAACTCGTCAATAATTTTATCCAGCCAGTCCTGATAACGGACTTCAGCAGCGATTTCAATTTCAATGTCGATTCCCTGCCCGTCTTTTGCGATGGCATCAAACAGACGGTCCTTCCCACGCTCAATTTTTTCCTGCCAAGCCTTCGTGCCATCCATTATATCAGGTTCGTATAAATGTGGTGTCAACACGAGTCGCTTAATCCCCTGGCGCTTGGCTTCACGAACCATATCCAGGGCAATTTCTACGGTCTTGGCACCGTCGTCCACTCCGGGAATAATGTGATTGTGAATGTCAATCACGAGCGGCTTTCAGAAATTCAATTACTTTTGATTCAGCGATTTTAAACTTTCCAAGGTGATCCAGATCCTGGGGTCGGGCATGATAATCCGATCCTCCAGTCACCAACAGGTTATGAGTCGTTGCCATTGCCGTGTAGTGTACGACCAGTTCGTCGGGATGTTCAGGATGAATGATCTCAATACCATCAATTCCTTCACCAATCAATTTCTTCACCAACTCATCACGATTTTGAAGCCCCGGATGAGCGATAATTGCCGTTCCACCGGCAGCATGGATCAACGCAATTGCATGAAGTGCATCAATTTTATAATAGGGTACATAAGCGGTTCCGTCCGTACCCAAATAGCGATCAAATGCTTCCGTAAAGCTTGCTACATAACCCTTCTCTACCATTGCGTCTGCAATTTGAGGACGACCATAGCGCGATCCTTTTCCCCGTGCTGCCAATTCTGATTCTTCCAGCGAAATGCCCTGCAAATCCAGTTTTTCCAATATTTTCCCGACGCGGCTTTCGCGATTCTCGGCAGCGTCATTCAAATGTGCATTCAATGCCCCATGCGAAACATCAAATCCGTACCCCAGAATGTGAAATCCGGTGTCTTTAAATGTCGTAGAAAGTTCAATCCCCGGAAATGTCTCGATTTGTAATGACGCACAAGCTGCGGCAAATTCGGTATATCCACCGATGGTATCATGATCAGTCAGACAACAAATATCCAGAT
>Ga0210044_10008003_pt1 | contig 13286 bp, 6 predicted proteins | sample CryGey13umfilter_2_FD_183959 | JGI IMG/M metagenome (GOLD analysis project Ga0210044, IMG submission 183959) | Groundwater microbial communities from aquifer in Utah, USA - Crystal Geyser 4/9/14 3 um filter (SPAdes) (version 2) | ecosystem: Environmental > Aquatic > Deep subsurface > Groundwater... | reverse complement strand
CCCGCGTCATATACAACACGCAATACCATTCCACCAGATGCACCCCTGTCTTTAACATCAAATACGCGCAAAGGCTGATCCGCAATCAATGTTCCTCCCATCGAAGGGGTTGCAGGTACTCCACGATAATAGACCGCTTCACCAAGATCAAACGGAGGAGTAATACCTGCATCAAGACAAAATTGCTTAATACGCCCTTCAGCACTTGGTTCAAATTCCTTTGGTCCTTCAGTCACTCGAATAGCACCATCATTTTGTAGAGCGGCGTACGTTGATGCATCAATATCCACAGAAAGACCTCCTACAACAATTTCCGGCCCATCAACTATTGTAAATGTACGAACTGTCGAATCAACATCACCCAAAATAGCTAATTTCGCTGGATCAAGAACTTCTCCTGCTTGACCAACAAGAAGATTATACGGTTCATGAAGCTCAATCGGTTTTCGTGTATCTGGGGGCTCCACAGGTACTCCTGTTTGATCTTCAATAAACGTACGTAATTTACCAAGGGCGATCGCGTCATCTGCTACATTACCATAAAAATCAAGTTCTCTTTTTGCTGATGTTCCGGTTACGCTTGGCACTTCAAATCCAAATGTATGTACTCCATCTTGTGATGCTTGTCGTGATGGAGACCAAATGCGTATGCTTGGGTCTTTGACACCTGTGTAGTCTCTTATGCGCCCTTCCACTATTTCTACTACTTGACGACGCAATGCTTCATGAGTGCTCAAATCATCATAATTAAATTTTCCTATTTTTGGCCCACGCCTGTCCATAAATGCAATAACATCAGGTAGTGGAGCACGTTGCAGTTTCTGAACCAAGTTTTGTTCATCTTCACTTTCCGACGCCATCACAACAGTAAACCGATCACTCTCAACAAATCCACGGAAAAAAGTCTCCTCAGTATCATTTGGGCGCAATGCTTCTAATTCATCCATGAGTTGATTGATTGTACCCTCATCAGCAGACGGATCTACTAATAAGCGACTCAATTGTTCTCGAATCGCAATACGAGCAGCACGCGCTCGAGTGGTATCAAACGTCACTCGAAGTACACCTCCGTCGTTTCGAACATGAATATCCACAATGTGATCATCTTCAAGAACATGCACATGGTTCTCTGTTGTATCAACTATCCATTCAGCGGTTGAACCGGTCTGACCACCGCGACCATCCGGAACAAATTGCACTATTGGATCTATACCAGCATATGGTTTCATTTTGGAAATAAGATTACGATACGCTTCTCCACCACGTGCTTCTATTGCGACAGCATCCGTACCAACCCACTGAAATGGTGCAAACATAGCTGCCTCTAACGCAGCGACATCACCTTCATCCATGTTGCCATTTGCAGATGTTGAATCTTTTGCAAGTAATGCTGACAACGCCTCAAGAGCACCTACATTTTCTGCTTTATATTGTTCTTTATTTCCAAGAAACGGTCGTTCTGTAAATGACGATCCACGCGGTACATACACAGCAACTGTAGCCAATGCAAGATTAAAACGGTGCAATGCTTGTTGTAATGTCGCTTGTATGTTGGCTGTGCGAAGCGTTAGAGCAGATACATCATTTAGCGTCGTGTCATCTTCTGCATAATCAATAAGTGCCATCATGTCCTGAAAACCATTCATCACCTCTTTCCCTGCCCCTAATACGTGCAAGCGAGCTGCGCCAAACTTTTTTTGCTGTGCACGAGAGGTAAGAGAAGAAAGTGTACTATCAAAATTTGCAGTTAGCGCTTTCATGAGCGGTTCACTGCGTTGCAAATCACCTGTAGCTGTTGCAAAATGTGCAACAAGATCTCTTTGCCATGGAATCATTGCTTCATATGCCAGGGCTTTTTCATGACCCTTTGTGATAACAACATCACCTTTTACATCATCTGGACTGTTTCCAAAAAAAGAATACACAAGAATGTTACGTCCATCTTTCGACCCAGGTACATCTCTGTCACTGCCTGTATCATCTTTCCCTCCTTGGGCATAAAACACATCCACTTCAAGCTCTCCACCGTAATAGTCTACAAACTCCTTGCCAACTCGTTTCATTGTAACATCAGGAACATCTACATTATCTTTAAACTGTAAAGACGTTCGGCGAGTACGTTCAACATATCCTTTCACAAGACGATCAGTATCAGATACTGTTCCATTTTGAGCTGGATCAATTATCAAGCCTTCCACTTCGCCAGACGCATGATCTACTGCTGTTAATTTCACAGCAACAGGAGTGGCTTCTAAAGACTTTGAGTCATGATATGGATTATCAACACGCACCGGTACATGAACATAGATACCATCCTTTATTTTAAAACGATATCCTCCTGGACGTTCTGGATCACGTTCTAATTGTACACGAGGAAACCATTCATTATCATGAATACGCGCAATGTCTGCCTGCTCAGGATGTTCATGTCGACGAAATCCGGCTGGCGCTGGAGGATTACCACCTGGTGGTCTTGGTCCGCCTGTTGGCGCTGGAGGATTACCACCCGCACCACCACCTCTATTTCGTTTATTCTTAGCCATACGTGTTAGTTAGATTTACTAAATCCATTATCTCTTAAATAATCTTCAAGTACTTGTCGAGCGCGTACCATCCTACGCGCCGTGCCAGTACTATCTACAATACGCATGCGCACTAAACCATTCGGTGCTTCTGCTTCTACTGCGCACACCACACCATTAATATCTTGGAACTCATATCCTTCATGAACCGCATAGACACTCTCCGGGTCTTCATGCGCTTCTCTCATTGTAAAGGCATCCACATCTGGTAATACTGCATTCGCATCCATAACTGCTTCAAATGACCGCGGATCACGATTACGCGCTGCTTCTATTGCCTCCACCTGTGTCCATATTGTACTCGTACCATACGATTCCAAATACTGTGCAACAGAAGATGCGAGTTCAAATTGCACTTGTGCATAATGGTCTGCCCCGTCAAGATCAATATCTTCAGATGCGATACATGTATATGCTTCAATCATCGACTGTAATGCGATGAAATGTGAAAGAACAATATTCATTGCTCCTTTCTGTACCGAAGTCATTGAATCATCATCTGGATACACAATATTTTCCTCTTGAGTAATTTTTGCTCTAATATTTTTTAATTGCTCTCTAAAAGATCGTGCAATAGTTTGCACTGGCACTTGATCACTGCTTTTCATTCGAGCTTCTACCACAACACGCAATTGCTTTTGATCTGTCATTAGAGCGTTAATGGTTGGTCGCGACTCAATTTCCTGTCCCGAAGCACGTATATCGATAACCTCAGACACATGTATTGCAGATACAGTCAACGAATCTATAGAATCTCTTAACCATGTCAATCGATCAAGAAAAAATGGTTCGTAATACGATTTTTCTAATAAGTCAGAAACATCTGCTTGTTGTTCACGAAGAACCTTGATATCAGATGTATACCCACCAACAGATTCTATGGGTGCAAGTACTGGTTTCTTTTTATCGTCTTCAATTTTTTTTATTAAACGCGAGAGCTCTTTTTGAATGTCGTGCATTTTCAGTAAATCAATGAGCGCTTGTTGACGTGTTTCCTCAGGACGAAAAATCGCATCGCGATCAAATTTCATCAATTCTGCGATTGGATAATCAAATGGCACTCCCCGCGTAATAGGAACAAGTCGAAGACTGTCAGTGTCACTCAGGGTCTCAAGGTTTGGCGTAGGAAGTAAACGACAGACCTCATTCTTGCTTGCTACAAATACAAGCCGTCGTCCTGCTTCCGGTTTCCATGCATGAGCCAACTGTGCCCATGTGTGAAACTTCTCTGGACTTTTGAATTGACGTTCTGGTTTTGGTGTTGCTACAACAGGCGCTGTATCCGATACCGCTGGCATAGATGCATTCGTCGCGTTTATAGGAGGTTTTTCATCTATCGCAGAAGCAATAAGGACAGCTGCTCTTCTATCTGCCTCTGCTTGATCAGCTGTAGCAAGAGAAAGATCAGCATCCCTTGTTGCATCATCGTCTATATCCAAATCAAGTTCATCTACATCATCTATTGTAATATCATTCACATTCAATATTCCAAAATCAGAACTATCAATTATCCTTTGCACAACACTCTCGAATGCTGGCAATAATGTTTGCATAGCAAAAGTACCTAACCTATCAGCAGCTTCTCGTATAGCATCTGTTCCTTCAACACCTGATTGAGATCGAAAATCAACAACCGCCACGAGCCTCTTCAATATTTGCACCAATGTATCAACTATATATTTAGAATCTGTATCCCACTCTATATCGCCTGCGCTGACAGTTGCCGCTGACCGCGCTAATAAACTAATAGCCGCAGTATATATTTCTGCATGAGGTCCTGTTGGTGTTTCAATTGTTCCGCTAGAAAAACATAATTTCAATTTCTCCGCGGCCTCTTCTAATGTATTCAATACAGTTTCTGTTTCGTCTGGCATCTGTAACCGATCATCACCCCATTGCCGTTCATTCATTTTTTGTCGAAGTCCCGACAAATCTCTTTGTGCTGCAACTGTCACACCAAATATCGCTCTACGGCCTCTATTCAAAATAGATGCATATGCATCGGACGAAAAAGTTAAGTTCAATAAATCAGCTGTAGCTGCTCCATACAATGTACTAAGATCGTCGTCAGCTTCATACCCAAGCGAAACAGCATCTGCGCCACCCTTGACTGCAAACACATCTGCTGAAAGTTTCATCAACCTTTCCCAAGCTTTCACATGAGCCACTACTTCAGCATCTTCAGTTGTATGTTCTTCATCATCGACATCAGTAACGAGCTCTGCTCCGATGTTAGATATAGCAAAATCATTCAATGTCACAGGTCCTAGTGTAAATCCATCTGTAGCTGCTTGTACATACAAACCAGAACGGGCAGGTGGTTCTGGTATAGGGCCTTGCAAAGCGTGTGTTGTATCAGAGGCTAATCGGGCTACTTGTTCCTCAGCTGATCGCACGTCTGCAAGCGCCTCTTTATCAGCAGGACGTCCAGGATATGTCACGCCTAGATCATCATTCATAACAGCACTACCCCCAGAAGAAAACCCGGATGGATTTTCTACAATACGTTGCCTATTTTTTCTTGGAGTAGAAGTAACAACAACAGGCTCTACTGCAACTGCAGTAGAGGGCGCAGGCTCAGGTACAGTATCTACGACAGGCTCAATTACTCCATCAGATGAAGCCACTTCTATTCCTATCTTATCTGCAACAAATGCCAGAACTTTAGCAGGATCAAGTTCAGGACTGCCCGATACTAAACCGAGTGCCTGAAGATTGACTTGTCTTTTCTTTTCATGTCTTTTTGGAACTTTTTTTGCAGCAGCTGCCAATGTCATTCCTATTGCATTCATTTTTCGAAGCGCATCAGCATGATTCATTGCATGTGCTGCAACAATCTTTTTTACCATTGTCTCTAGTTCAGGTCCATACACTTTAGCTATAACGGCATAAGAAATAAATCTATCTTTTTCAGATAACAACTCTTTCTTTGGTTCATTAGGAACACCGCCATGGCTTCTCTTCTCTTCCGCTTCACGAAGCTCCTTTATACGTTCCGCAGATGCCAAAGTATTTGCTTGAACACTCTCAAGAGAAAGAGCAGAACCTTTAGCCCCTGGATCAGTACCCATTCTTCCAAATCCCTTTTTCTTAGCCATTATAGTAATAGTAGTAGTCTATAATATTCTAACACATTTTATACCTTTTTTCAACCTTCAACTGTTGATGAACGTGTTAGTTGAAAACATAAGAGTATACAGCAAAAAACGCGTTTTGTCAATAGTAAAACCCTAGACACCAGTAAAAAGATAGTGTACACTCTCTTCTGTTACCCATTTGGGGTGTAGCTCAGCTGGTTAGAGCGGTCCGACGTGACATCGGACAGGTCGCGTGCGACACACCCACAATAGAATGTAATCCCCTTTTGGGGGTGTAGCTCAGCTGGTTAGAGCGTCTGCCTGTCACGCAGAAGGTCGCGGGTTCGAGTCCCGTCACTCCCGCATCATACAAAAAGCTATTGTAGCTTAATGCAAGAGGTATCAAAAAACCTGACCACTATGGTCAGGTTTTTATAGTAACTTATTTCCTAACGGTCAATGTTTTGATACTAGAGATCAATGAAGTATATTCTTCTTGATCGCTTAGGCTAGGATTCCATCGAATTCTATATTTTTGTTTACCAGCTTTCTTTGAACTCAATGTAAACGTTGCCTTACCTTTTTTTGTGGTTTTTTTTGAAGTCACCTTCTTATACTTTGATTTTACTTTTTTCTGTAAAATCACTTTTTTCCTCATTAACAACTTACTCGTCACTGCATCTTTTAATGTAACAGTTAACTTCACTTTTTTTCCTTTTTTGATTTTCTTTTTTGCTAATTTCAATGTTGCTTTTGCCTTCGACTTAATATCAAACAATCCACGGCTACTTCCGACAGTGATCCCATCAAAGATCATGGTGTAGAATGTCTCTTCTTTAAGACCCGTATACTGTACATTCCATGAATCACCATTATCACTTGATTTGTACAGTACTCCTTGACCAGAATAATTAACACCGCCTAGGTACAATGTGGCCGGGGTAGTTGATTCCTGAATTGCAAGACTATTATATTCAGTCATACCATCAAAACCATCGGTAATCTTTGTCCATGTATCTCCTGCATCTTCAGATTTATAAAACCCAAATTTACCGGTGTTATTATTACCATATGCAATACTTGCAACAGCGTACACGACATTATCATCCTGCGGATCAACAGCAACATGTACAATCTCTTCATCGGGGCTATTGGTTAAAAACGCCCAAGCCTCTTCGCTATATTTGTAGATACCAGCGACATAATCAGTGCCTCCTTCTGCACCCAATCCTACATATAAATCACCATTACTTGCTTGAGCAATAGTCTGACCAGAAGCATTGCCAGTAATCTCCATGTCTGTCCAAGTTAATCCAAGATCAGTACTCTTAAGCACCATTCCTGTTTTTGCGTTACTTGGCTGACCATTTCCCACTGCTGCATACAAGGTATTTGCATCATCAACATCTACAATCAATTGATTCACATTATAGCTAGAACTCATTACGCCTTCTACTACATTACTTGACCAAGTAACACCACCATCTTCAGATCGTTTCATTGCACCAAGCTCTCCCACCACCACGACATCTGGATTATCTGGCTGAGTCCAAATAGCGGTCGATGGATCTGGAAGAATAGGGAATTCCCAAACTGGTACGGCATCAGTAAAGTTTTCTGTTTTTGCTACACCATTATACGCAGCAGCCCATACAATATCTTTATTATCAGCCTGACTAATATCTGTAATAGTAACAGCGGCAATACCTTGGTTAATATCCGTCCAAGTAACACCTCCGTCAATACTCTTGCTCATGCCTGGCATACCATCACCATACAATACATCATCATTTGCAGGATCGATAATCAATGCATGCCCACCAATAGCCGTATTATTGTCATTTTCATCTCGACCCAATGACACCCAATTATCACCTTGATCATCGGTATATTGACCTCCTAAAAAGAGGCGCCCAGTACTATCAAATGCAACTGATTGACCTTGAGGCGAAATCTCAACCCATGAATGGCCACCGTCAAGACTTTGATAACTTGTTCCATCGTAACTTCCACTCAATACAAGGTGCTGGGCATCTGTTGGATCAACACCTAACTGGGAACCCCATGAATTATCGACGATGGCAGGAATAGCTACCTCGTCCCATGATATACCATTATCTGAAGTCACATAAAGATGTGTAAGATCATCGGAGTCATAACCAATCACATAAAATTCACCTTCTGTAGGTGATGAGTTCATCCATAAAATTGAATATAAATCCAAGGACATAACAGAGCTATCAAACGTATCACCATTGTCATCGCTCACAAAGATTGTACCGGGGCTTTCGGTATCAGCCATCATTAATACACCGTTTGCATAGACAATTGCGCCACCATATTGTTGAGAAATTTTTGTGTAGGTCTCACCTAAATCAGTACTACGATATAAACCGTTACTAAAAAGTGCAAACACTGTACCAGTGGCTGAATCTACTTCTACACCTACTCCTCCACCATAATCAACACCAGTCAAACCAAGCCATGTTTCACCACCATCTTCTGATCGATACACACCATTTGGCGAATCTTTTGCTGTCACATACATCATGTTATTTTCAGCATCAATAGCAATATCCCATGTATTTCCGCCATAGGGGCCAAGTACTTCTACCGAAGAGGTAGCAGAACTATCTACTGCTTCATCACTACTTTGATTTTGGTCACCTTCTCCATCATCAAATGGACCACCAAAATCATCTGCTGCGAATACCATGGTGGCACCAAATACTGCGGTTAGTACTAATGAAACCACTATCACTAAAAATGTTTTAGATACGGTAACACTATTCATATTGTTTGTGTTTAATATTTTCCTCCATTTAATTACCTTTAGTATACAACACTACGTTAAAAAATAAAGCATTGTACTCATGAGATGAATTCGAATGATATACACTTGCTCTTGCGTAAACACTAAGAGAGGTGCCTCATCAAGCCAAATCTAAAACATTCAGGCAAAACAATCCTGTGCTATACTTCTAGCATAGTCATTTTATATCTCATTAACCCATTATGCCTGGAAAAATTTCAATTATTGGTGCCGGAAATGTCGGTACTGCAACCGCATTCGCAATAGCGATGGATGGTACGCCCGATGAAGTCGTATTACTAGACAGGAAACTCTCTAAAGCCAAGGGTGAAATTATGGATATCGAACACGGTAACGCTTTTTTACCGTATACCGAATTCAAGGCCTCCAAAAATTATAAAGATATTAAAGGCTCAGACATAGTTATCATTACTGCTGGCGCACATCAAACTCCAGGAGAAACTCGTCTCGACTTGTTGGCTAAAAATGTCAGCATAATGAAATCAATTGTTAATGACGTTAAACGAAATGCGCCTAATGCGATTCTTGTCGTTGTATCTAATCCCGTAGATGTCCTCACATTTTTTGCTAAAAAGTTTTCTGGCTTTCCAGCTCATCGCGTGATTGGTTCTGGCACTATGCTCGACACAGCTCGATACAAATCATACATTGCAAAACATTTTAAAGTGAATGCTCATAATGTGCACGCATATATTTTAGGAGAGCACGGGGACAGTTCATTTGCAGCACTCAGTTCTGCTAGTATAGGACCAATACCTCTCAATAAAATGCCAGGGTATAAAAAAGCTGATCTAGATAAAATCCACGACAAAGTACGCAATGTTGTATATGAAATTATTAAGAAGAAAGGTTCTACGAACTTAGCCATTGCAGTTTGTGTTACACAAATGGTGCGCGCTATATTAAATAACACGCATGAGGTATTTCCAGTTTCATCTGTATTAAACGGCGAATACGGCATTGGTGGTGTAGCAGTCAGCACACCTTCTATTCTGGGTAGTCGCGGAATTGAAAAAGAGCTGGAACTTCCGCTCGACAAAACAGAAAAAGCTGCATTACGTAAATCTGTTACTGTGCTAAAAAAAGCCATTAAAAGCGTGAAGGTATAAACGGATTATTCGTTGCCCTTCTCCTTGTACGCCGAAAACAACTGCGTCTTAAAAATAACACATAGAGAATTTAGAACGTATCAAGATCTCTATTTGGCTTTGCTCGATATGGAATGACGGAAAAATCCTGCTTCTTCACCAGCTTTAAATAGCTATTATTCTTTGCGGACTTAATATATTCAACATTCAATATCACTTTCTTCTTCTTAGCAAAACGCCTAAACAATTTTTTGCGATACTTTCTGTCTGACTTGGAAGAGTGATAAAACAGATCTTCAACACCTATGCAATCAATAGCCTTCCAATACCGCGCCCGGACTTTTTTTCCTGCATCATCAATTATCGCCTCTCCATTTTGCGGGCACACGATAGACTTGTTCTCCGTATCAAGATTGGCTCTAATTTTTTTTATTAGCGTCACCATGCGGTTGGCTGATTGCTTGGTCGTGTAACCGTTGTTCGCCCAGTATTCATACCCGTCAATAATATCCAAATACACACCATCAAAACCAGCATCCTCTATACGCGTAAGGTATGGATCCAATCCTGCGTCCCACCAACCGGTTTCCCAGTATTTTACTTTATAATTACCTTCCCACTCAGGATTTTCTGGACCAAGCCATGACGGCGATGTATTAGACCATTCCTCTTCCCAATAGAACCGATAATCCTCAGCCTCACCTATTGAAAAGTACGCGAGTACTATTTTACCACTATCTTTTAAACTCTGAATTTGCTCGTCTGTATACGCCTCATCATCAGTTCCGTCAGCAGAGTAGTCCATAACAACCACATCATAATTCGTCGCAGCAAGTTCTGTAGTGTCTGCGTCCTGCAATTGGTACACCCAGGAGTCCGCTTTCTGCAGTGTTGACCCAAACGCTGGCGATACAAAAACTAGCGTGGACGCGATTGTAACAAATAGAAATGCTCGGATCTTCATTAAACGGATTATACCAAGAATTACGTTAATCGTCTTTCTTGACTCGTTCCTGTAACGTTACACTGAAGAATGCACTCACTACAACAATACATATGGACACCCCTACAATCCATGCATTGTCTCCCTTTATGTTTGCATAGATAAAGAGAGGCAAGCCAATCACAATTGCGGACACAATCCCCCACGCAGCTCCGCGCGCATTAAAGCGTTTAGAATACAAACTCAATACAGTTGGAACAGCTATAGTTGCCGCCACTGCATTGAATATCCACCACAAATGAAACAAACCAAGTGGCGGAATAGCGATAATCGCATACGCAATAGCTAAACCAAGAATCATAAACCCAACCATGGCAAAACGTGCGGACCGAACAGCTGTAGCGTCGTCGCTTTCTTTAACATCAGTGACCCACAATGAACTAACTGCCGATAAACCAGAGTCTAGAGTAGAACTCAACCCTGCAAGCAACATAATCACAAAGAGCATCAGTGCCCATCCTGGAAGAAGCTGCGCCACAGCCTGCACTCCAATCATTGAAATATCTACACCTGCTGGCAACACAATCTGCATATCAGGATTCGCAGCAATGAAACCTAATGTAGAAAGTGCAAGCGGTACAATGCCAAACAACAGCGCACCAAACACAAATGCTTTTACAATACTTTTCTTTCGTAGAGCAAACGCGCGCTGCCAATACTGCTGGTCTGAGATTACTCCAGAAAGAAGACCGATCGATGTGACAATACCCAAAGAAAATGCAATACCAGGATCCAGCATGCTTCCAATATTCTCAATGCCGTGAAACCCTGCGGCTATGGCAGAAAATCCGCCAGCAACATGCCACGTAAACGGTAGCAACGCTCCACCAATTCCTACAATGAGCGCCATCTGAATCACATCAGTCACAACACTTGCTCGCAAACCAGATAATAGTGAATACGCCAAAGCAACACACGCAAGCAGTGGCATCACAATAGCTAAAGGAATACCCGTCAGTAGTGTAAGTAAATTACCACCCACAAATAACTGCACGGTAATAGCCATAATCTGGTACAAGAAGAATGGAAACAAATAGATACGACGCACAACCTCGCTTTGCAACCGATGGTTAATGTACTGCGGCAATGTATAACCATCTGGCATGAGCTTTCGAATCCGCGGAGCTAATACAGCAAATAGAGCGAGCGCAATTACATTTGGAACAGTGAACCAGAATATCCCAGCAAGGCCTTTTTCATATGCTAGCTGGACCGACACAAACAAGGCAGGAGCCCAAATCCACGACGCGGCAATACTAACTCCACCAGAGAACCAACCAACGTTGCGGTCCGCCAGTAAAAACCCTTGGGCACTATTTTTTTGTTTTTTGCGTTCGAACAATAGAGTTGTGACTATCATTACAATGCCGAATGCAAGTAAAAAGAGGTAGCCTTGTGATTGTGTGATGTATACTGTGTTCATATGTAATGTTATTAATTGGTTTACATAACAACGCATTCTATGCTATTATTAACGAGTGGCAAACACCACCACAGTATACTTCCATAACCTTAGCACACTATATGTATCTAGAATTGTTCCAAAACCTAGGATTATCCAAAAACGAAGCAGAGATTTATGAAGCACTTCTTGAATATGGAGAGTCCTCTGTCTCCTCTATTGCCGCTATTACAAACATAAATAGACGCAATATTTACGACGTATTGAACCGAATGATAGAAAAAGGCCTGGTCATGACAGTAGTTTCAGAAAAAGAAAGTACCTTTCGACCAGTAGACCCACAGAAGCTTAATGAGCTGTTGCAAGAAAAGGCATCCATGCTTGGCAGTTCAATGGACGAACTACGAAACCTATACAAAAAGAAGGCGAAGAAAAGTGGTGTGACCGTCTATAGAGGCGCCGAGGGGTGGAAGAACTATATGCGCGATATGATTCAAGTTGGTGAACCTACATTCTTTCTTGGAGCAAAAGGCGGATGGCTGGATGAACGAGTGAAGCATTTCTATCCGCAGTTTGCTGAAGCACTCAAAAAAAAGAAACTTCCCATGTATCACCTTTTTGACTGGGAGGTGAAAGAACAATTTCCTGAAATTTTAAAACACGTCACAGGTCAATATAAATTTTTGCCTAAGGAGTACTCTACTCAAGGTGGTGCCGTTGATATCTTTGGCGATCATGTAAATATTCTCGATGATCTACAGCTTGGCGGCTTTGGTGACGACGACTTTTCCTTCACCGTTATTGTAAACGACCAAATTGCTGATTCATTTCGAACATGGTTTAGATATATGTGGGACAAATGTCCGAATATAAAGGAAAACAAGGCACAAGGAACAATATCCGCAAAGGATTATATTTCGTAAAAAAAATCGCCCCGGCACTCTCGTTCGTTATCTCATATTGAGTACGAAACAAAAGCGCCAAGGGTAATCGATGTCCGCGTGGCTAGCCGATGCGGCACACAACTCGAACAAAGTTGTTGAACGAGCCGTGTGTGCCCGCCCACGCCCATTCTCTCCTCATTCTAGGGGAGAAGGTGTAGTGCAGAGCCGCTACACACAGCAGATCTCCTCGCCAGGTCGGACAGACTTCACGCCAGTGCATGAACAGGTACGTGCACCAAAGCCGTTCCTTGCCCAATCCTGCAGTGTGGGTCCGTGCGTGTTCCAACCACCATTTGCAGTCGTCCTCGCCTCCGAGAAGCGAGTTCGGCTCGCGAGCAATAACACGCCGGAGCATGT
>Ga0210044_10008001_pt1 | contig 13287 bp, 10 predicted proteins | sample CryGey13umfilter_2_FD_183959 | JGI IMG/M metagenome (GOLD analysis project Ga0210044, IMG submission 183959) | Groundwater microbial communities from aquifer in Utah, USA - Crystal Geyser 4/9/14 3 um filter (SPAdes) (version 2) | ecosystem: Environmental > Aquatic > Deep subsurface >... | reverse complement strand
TATCGAGCGAAGCGAGAAAAAAGGTTCTGAGCGAAGCGAACAGGTTCTTATATTAAAAAACATCCGAAGATTAAAGAAGTAATTATTTCTGGCGGAGATCCCTTAACTCAACCAGAAATTTTAGGAAAGTTTCTTAAAAAAATTATTCTTTTAAAACAAATTAAGGTGATTAGAATTGGCACGCGACTAATGGTTAGCAATCCAAAACAAATCAACAGTAATATTTTAAGGGTTTTACAATTAGTCAAAAAACAATCTCTGTATTTATTGCTCCATTTTGAGCATCCTGATGAATTAACTTTAAAAACTAAGAAAGCTATCAAAAAATTACACTCTACAGGAGCAATCTTATTATCGCAATCAGTTTTTTTAAAAGGAATTAATGATAAAGTAAGCGTTTTAGAAAAACTGTTTGAAGAATTAACAGCTTTAGGAGTAAGGCCTTATTATATTCTTCATAATGACGAACCAGAAGGAACTAAACATTTTACCGTTGATTTCAAAAAAGAGATAAAAATTATGACTGAACTTCGTCAAAGATTAAGCGGTTTAGCTTGTCCAATGTATGTTTATGATGATCCTAATGGAAAATGTAAAGTACCAATTCCTTTGGATTTTGATTATTCTTTTATTCACCCGCCCAAATTTTGTTTCACAAAACTTAGGCGGGTAAAAAAGAAAAACGGCTTTTAGGCCGTTTTTTTAAGGTAATTTTAAGAGCGAACCCTTTTCTCTTGAGCGACATTATGGAGCCAAAACTTTAGAGCGAGGAGAATATATTACCTTGAGAAACGCTCAAGCGACGAGTGGGCAGGGTTGGCGCCGAAGGCGCCAGAACGAGGAGCTTGCGCGAGTCTAAAATCCTCGCTGGGGATTTTAGACGTTTTCGAAAGGCAATATATTTCTCCGAGTGAGCTGTGCCCAGGGTGGGACTCGAACCCACACGGCTCAGAGAGCCAGCAGTTTTTGAGACTGCTCTGTCTACCAAGTTCCAGCACCTAGGCAATTGAGTATACAGTATTGAGTATACATTATTGTGTATGTAAAATTCAAGAAGCAGAATTGTAGAAATAAATAGAATTTTATATAAATTTACCCCGCACCTTTTGAAGATTGATTTCATCAAAGATATGTCTTCGGTATTTATCTTTAAAAGGTGCGGGGTTTATAGTATAATAATATTAATGACAGAAATTATTGCGATTTGTAATCAAAAAGGGGGAGTAGGAAAATGTTTGGCGCCTGAAACACCAGTGGTTTTATCTTCAGGAGAAATTATGTCTATTGAGCAGTTATTCCACCAGCATTATGATGACTATGCCGGAAAAGATTATCAACGGCAGGATGATTTATTCATAAAACCAAAAGAAAAATTAGAGGTTTTTTCTTTTAATCGGGGACTGAAATTGGTAAAGAGCAAAGTAGATTACTTATATCGTGGTAAAACTAATAAACTATATAAGATAAAAACAAATAAAGGGAAATTGGTAAAAGTTACAGCTGAACATCCTTTTTTAACTTTGCGCGATGATAAATTAATGTGGCTTAAGGCAGGGGAGATGGAAAAAGATGATTTTATCGGCGTTCCTCGACAACTAATTTTTCCTTTTCGCAAAAAAAATATTGAGATAATTCCCTATTTTTCAGAAAGGATATATATTAAGATAAATGATAAATCCTTAATTCAGAAACACCTTAGAGAAATTTTGCTTCATCCTTCTGATGTTAGAAATAAAATACTTCTTTCTTTATTAGAGAGAAAGGAAATGACAGCATATGATTTATACAAAATAAAAAATAAACCCTGTGTTTTTGCTCATTTACAAAAGTTATTAAAGTTAAGAATTGTTAAGAGAGAAAAGGTTGATAGATCCTATATCTATTCTTTACACATAGAACACTTAGTTGATTATTTATTTTACCAAGGATTTTCTATAAAAGTGTTTCAACAATTGGGTTGGTCAAAAGGAATAATTCGGGAATTTGTATATTACAATAAATCTTTCCATTTCTCTCTTCCTATAAAACCAATCTTTTTTCTTGACAAAGACATGGCTGAGTTTTTAGCCATTATTTTAGCCGAAGGATATTTAGGACCTTCCCGAATTGTTCTTTGTAATACTTCAAGTAATATAATTAAAGCGTTTATTTCTCATTGCAAAAAGTTAGGCTTACCTTATAAAAAAGAGAAAATAGACAATCAGTGGATAGTAAATGTTTCCAAGGCAGGCACATTAATGAAGATTCTTTATGATGTTTTTGAAGTGCCAGTTAGAGGACTATTAAAATCATCGCAAGTTAAAATTCCCAATAGAATCTTAGAATCACCAAAAAATGTTTTAACTGCTTATTTAGCCGTATATATAGATTGTGAGGGCTATATAGCTAAAGACAGATCTCTTTTAGAGATAACTAGTGCTAGCCGAGAGAATATTATTAGATTACAATATGCTTTCTTGAAATTTGGTATTAATGCCACTATCAAAAGCGCAATTAAGTCAGCCAGTAATTCACTGCATCCAAAAAAAAGAGTTTATTATACTCTTACTATCAGCGGCTCCAATTACTTGAAAATAATTTTACAAATTTTTCCAATTAAAAGTAAAAGCAAAAGTAAAAGATTACGAAGTATTTGTCAATTAAAACATAATACTAACACTGATATTATCCCGATCAATAATTTATTAAAAGGAGTAAGGAAAAGATTTGGTTTGTTGCAAAAAGAATTAGGCTGCCAAGGAACGATTACAGATTACGAAGACAATAGTAATTATATTTCTCGCGAGTCTTTAAAAGATATCCTTTTGAGGATTAAAAAGAATTCTTCTGTAAATAAAAACGATAAGGAATTAACTTTTTTGTCTTTATTAAGCCGATCTGATTTATTTTGGGAAAGAATCGCCGATATAAAAAAGATTGATTATAAAGGGTATGTTTATGATTTAAATATTGATAAAAATCATAATTTTATTGCTGGTCAAGGGGCTTTTGTTGTGCATAATACTACCACAGCGATAAACTTGGGAGCTTATTTAGCTGCCTATGGAAAAAAGACATTGGTAGTTGATTTTGACGCTCAGGCTAACGCTACATCTGGTTTAGGTTTTGATTATAAAAAACTGCAAAAGACAGTTTATAACAATTTAATATCTGATTATCCTCCAAAAGAGACTATTTACAAGACATCAATTTTTGGTTTAAATATTCTTCCTGCTTCGCCAGATCTGATTGGCGCTCAAGTGGAATTAGATCGTTTTACAAACAAGGAATTTAGATTATATCAAACACTTTCTTCAATTAAAGAATATTATAATTATATTTTAATAGATTTACCTCCTTCGTTAGGCGTGCTGACAGTTAATGGTTTAGTAGCAGCCGATTATGTTTTAATTCCTATTCAAACTGAATTTTTTGCTTTAGATGGCCTCTCGCAATTGATTAATACCATTGATTTAATTAGGAGAAACTTGGACAAAGATTTAAAAATTTTAGGCGCAGTTTTAACCTTATATGATAGACGAAATAGATTAGATAGATCAGTGGCTAAAAATATTCTTCGTCACTTTCCAGGATATGTTTTTAATGTTATTATTCCGAGAAATATTTCTTTAGCTGAAGCGCCAAGTTTTGGCCAATCAATTTTGCAATATAATCCTCATTCTGAAGGGGCAAGAGCTTATAGGCAATTAGCAGAAGAAGTGATTAAACGACTTGAAACATGAGTAATCAATCTTTCGACAAACTCAAGATTGACCCTGAGCAAAGCCGAACGGGTCAATCTTTCGACAAACTCAAGATTGACCCTGAGCAAAGCCGAACGGGTCAATCTTTCGACAAACTCAAGATTGACCCTGAGCAAAGCCGAACGGGTCAATCTTTCGACAAACTCAAGATTGACCCTGAGCAAAGCCGAACGGGTCAATCTTTCGACAAACTCAAGATTGACCCTGAGCAAAGCCGAACGGGTCAATCTTTCGACAAACTCAAGATTGACCCTGAGCAAAGCCGAACGGGTCAATCTTTCGACAAACTCAAGATTGACCCTGAGCAAAGCCGAACGGGTCAATCTTTCGACAAACTCAAGATTGACCCTGAGCAAAGCCGAACGGGTCAATCTTTCGACAAACTCAAGATTGACCCTGAGCAAAGCCGAACGGGTCAATCTTTCGACAAACTCAAGATTGACCCTGAGCAAAGCCGAACGGGTCAATCTTTCGACAAACTCAAGATTGACCCTGAGCAAAGCCGAACGGGTCAATCTTTCGACAAACTCAAGATTGACCCTGAGCAAAGCCGAACGGGTCAATCTTTAGGTCAAGGATTAAATGCCTTGATTCCCCCAAAAAAACTTTACCCTGAGCAGTTCGGCCCTGAGCTCACTGCCGAAGGGCAAAGCCGAAGGGATCAGAATTCTTCTCAATTAGAAGAAAGAATTAACCATAAGGTCAATGAGAGTGTGTCTCATTTTCCTTCCGATTTAATTACTCAGAAACCCTTAGAAAATTTAAGAGAAGATTTTAAAGCAGATTTTAAAGCGGAAATAACTCCAGAGCAAACAAAAGGACAATCCTTCGATAAACTCAGGATTAACCCTGAGCGAAGTCGAACGGGACAATCCTTCGATAAACTCAGGATTAACCCTGAGCGAAGTCGAACGGGACAATCCTTTCAAGAAACTTTTCCTCAGGAAAAGCCAAAACTCGTTGAAGAAAAAGTATTTCAAATTGAGACTGAAAAAATTAAACCCAACCCTTATCAGCCGAGGCATCTTTTTGCTGAAGATTCTTTAAGGGAATTAGCCGATTCAATTAGGGAGTTTGGTATTTTACAACCCTTAATTGTTACTAGAGTAGAAAAAGAAACAGAGAAGGGCGCTGAAGTTGAATACCAATTAATCGCTGGAGAAAGGCGATTAATGGCAGCCAAAATGATTGGTTTACCAACTGTTCCAGTAATTATCAGAAGGCCTTTAGAGGAACAAAAAAAGTTAGAGATGGCTTTGATTGAAAATATCCAAAGAGAAGATTTAAGGGTCATCAGTAAAGCTAAGGCTTTTGAGCGTTTAATCAATGAATTTAGTTTGACCCAGCAGGAATTAGCCAGCCGCCTTGGAAAAAGCAGGGAAGTGATTGCCAATACCTTGCGCCTTTTGCAACTTCCTCTGGAAATTCAAAAAGCCATAGAAGAAGGATTAATTAATGAAGGCCATGCTCGAGCCATTCTACTTTTGAATAATCCAGAGAAAAGAAAATTATTTTTCAAGGAAATTATATCAAAAAATCTCTCTGGCAGAGAGGCTATGGATTTAGCTCAAAGATATCTGACCTTAGATGGGAAAACAAATAATTTTTCTCAAAAAAGAAGACAAAATCTTTCTGCTGATCCCCAGGATTTAGAATGGAAGGAAAAATTGGAAGAGTATTTTCAAATGCCAGTTTTCATTAAGAAAAAAGGCGAGAGGGGAGCGATTGAAATTAAATTCTTTACTGAAAAGGATTTTGATACGATTTTAAAGAAGCTTTTTCCTTCTTAAAATTTCTTCAATTCTCTTTTTCGTTTCTGACATTTTGACAAACTCTAACCAAGATGATGAGGGCAATTTTCCTTTTTGGGTAAGGATTTCTACTACTTCTCCGGATTTGAGGTTATAATTTAAAGGCACTAATTTACCATTCGCTTTGGCGCCAGCAGCCTGGTTGCCGATTTCTGTATGCACTTGATAGGCAAAATCAATAGGTGTGGCTCCTTCTGGCAAATCGATAATATCTCCTTTGGGAGTCAGGACAAAAATTCTATCTTTGAAAAAATCTACTTTCAATGATTCTAAAAATTGTTGAGAATTATAAAATCTTTTTTGCCACTCTTGAAGTTGTTTAATCCAATAAAAATTTTTAGGCGGAATAAAAGTTTTTTTCTTCTTGTAACCTTTTGTTTCCTTAATAGCCCCATAAACCCAATGAGCAGCAATACCCCATTCTGCTTCTTCATCCATTTCTTTGGTTCTAATTTGAATTTCTACCATTCTCCCGTTTTCAGCAAAAACTGTGGTATGTAGACTTTGATAGCCATTAGGTTTTGGCAAAGCAATGTAATCTTTAAATCTTTGAGGCACTGGTTTCCACATTTGGTGAATAATGCCTAAAGCTGCATAGCAATCCTCAGTTTTTGGCATAATAATTCTCATAGCCACTAAGTCGTGGACTCTTTTAATATCCATGTCTTCTTTTTGCAATTTTCTCCAGATACTATAAAGATGCTTAGCCCGATATTTTATTTTTAGGGGCAAAAGATTATTCTTTTTTAATTGTTCTTCCACTAGGGGGACAATTGTTTTAAGGTAATTTTCCAATTCTTCTCTTTTCCTACCGACAATTTTCCTGGTTAATTTATATTTCTCAGGATAAACATAAGGGAAAGCCAAATCCTCTAATTGAGCGCCAATATCTGTTAGACCTAATCTATAAGCCAAGGGAGCGAAGATTTCTAAACTTTCTGAAGCTTTTCTTTTTTGTTTTTCTAAATCAAACACCCAAAAGCTTTTCATATTATCTAAGCGATCAGCTAATTTAATTAGAATCACTCTTAAATCTTTAGCCATAGCTAAAATCATATTGCGAAAGTTTTCTTTTTCAGAATCTGTTTCTTTTTTTTCCTGATCCTTAATATATTTAATTTTACTGATTTTTGTTAATGATTGAACCAAAAAAGCCACTTCCTCGTTAAATTCTGATTTTATTGTTTGGAGAGAAAATTCCGTATCTTCAACAACATCATGAAGAAGCCCGGCAATAATAGCATCAACGCCTGATTTCATTTGGCTTAAAATTAAAGCCACTCTTAAGGGATGGTTAATAAATGGTTCGCCAGTTTTTCTTAGTTGCGTTTCATGGGCTTTTTCAATGAAAAGAAAAGCTTTTTCCAATAAGTCTTTTTCTTTATCTGAGATAATATCTTCGAGGTTATCAATTATCTGAGCTTTTAGGGATTTCATAATCGCATTTTTTGTTAGAGCATTTGATTTTGGTTTTAGCTTCTAAAAGATAGCTTTTACATTTTGGACAATTTTCTCCAGTAGGTTTTAAAGAAGAAGTAAAATCACAATCTGGCCAACGAGAACAAGCATAAAACATTTTTCCTCTTTTATTTCTTTTTTTCACTACTTCACCTTGCTGACATTTTGGGCATTTAATATTTAATTTTTCATTATTGTTGAGAGATCTGGTATAAGTGCATTTTGGCCAATCAGAACAACTGATAAATTTACCGTATTTACCCCAACGAATAATTAACGATTTGCCACATAAAGGGCATTTTTCATCAAGTTGTATAATCGGGGAAACCTCTTCTTTTGAGACCTCATCATATTTATTTATCAGATTCTTTTTGAAGGGAAGATAGAAATCTTCAATGGCTTTCTGCCAGATTAATTTACCTTGGGCAATTTCGTCTAATTTTTCTTCTATTTGGGAAGTAAATTGATAATCAACAATGTTTTTAAAATGTTTGGCGAGAATATCATTAACAAGAAAACCAATTTCTGTTGGGGCTAAAGCTTTATTTTCATCTCTTAAAATATAACCTCTTTCTTGAAGAACAGAAATAATTGGGGCATAAGTAGAGGGCCGACCAATTCCATAAGCCTCTAAAGTTTTGACTAAGGTTGCGTCATTATAACGAGGAGGCGGTTGGGTAAAATGCTGCTTGATAAGAATTTCATTGATTTTAATTTCTTCTTTTAGAGTAAAATGAGGGAAAATATCCATTAATTCTGGCAATTTTTGATATTGATAAATTTTTAAGAATCCGTCAAACACTAAATGATAAAAATGAGCTTGAAAAAGATACTGGTTTTTTTCACCTTGGACTTCAATAAAAAGAGAGTTTTTTTCTAAAAGAGTTTCTGGCATTTGACTGGCTAAAAATCTCGACCAAATTAAATGATAAAGTTTAAATTCGTCTTTAGAAAGATATTTTTGAATTTTATTTGGTTCAAGATAAGGATCAGTTGGCCGAATAGCTTCATGAGCTTCTTGGGCTAATTTTGATTTTGATTTAAAAACTCTTGGTTCTTTCAAGGCATACTTTGCTCCATAATCTTTTTCTAAAAATTCTTTTGCGTTTTGAAGAGCTAAAGAAGATAGGTTTAAGGAATCAGTTCTCATATAAGTGATCAAACCTTGAGAACCATTGCCTAAATCTTTTCCTTCATATAAAGACTGAGCAAGAAACATTGTTTTTTTAGCAGGGAAGCGAAAAGCTTGCCAAGCTGTTTGCTGTAAAGTGCTGGTAGTAAAAGGCGGCAAAGGATATTTTTTATTCTGACTGGTTTTAATATCTGTGATAAATCCTGTTTTACTTCCCAACTCAGTTTTAATGTTTTCTACCTCATCTTTGTTTTTGATACCCGGGCTAGGCAAAGATTTATTATTGATTTTCCATAAATCAGCTTCAAATTTGATCCTTCGACTATGCTCAGGACAGGCTTTTTCATTTTGGTCTTTGATTTTTTGCATCAAAGCAGAAATTGTGAAATACTCTTCCTGTTTGAAGGCCTCTCTTTCTTTTTCTCTTTCGATAATTAATCTTAAAGCCGGAGATTGGACTCGACCAGCAGATAAACCTCGAAAGACTTTTTTCCATAAAAAAGGAGATAATTCATAACCAACTAATCTATCTAAAATTCGGCGTCCTTGTTGGGCATTGACCAAATCCATATTTATTTCTCTGGGATTTTTTAAAGCTTCTTCAATGGCTGGTTTTGTAATTTCATGAAAAACCATTCTTTTAGGCTCATTAGCTAAATTAAGAATTTGAGTTAAGTGCCAAGCAATAGCTTCTCCTTCCCTGTCCTCATCAGTAGCTAAAATAATTTCTTTCGCTTCTTTGGCTATTTTTTTAAGTTCATTGACTTTCTTCTGGGATTTTTTGGGAATAAGATAAGTGGGGGTAAATTGATTCTCGACATCAATTCCTAATTTAGATTTCGGTAAATCTCTGACATGCCCATAAGAAGCGATAACTTCAAAATCGTCGCCTAAAAAGTGACTAATAGTGTTTGCTTTAACTGGACTTTCTACTATAACTAAACGCATATTGTTTATTATTAATTTTTTTCATTTGTGTTATCATAGCGCGTTTTGATAAATTAAATTTTCTTTTAAGATATACATTAGCACCGCTATAAAGATATTCTATAAGAGTCTTAGCTGAATTACATCGGTAAGCAATATTAAAAAGATATCTATTGTTTTTTGATTTTGTTAGTCGATTAAGTTTGGAGTAAATATCGAACTTTAAAAGGAAGTGTTCTCGAATAAAAGTAATGGTTTGTTTGCCTCCGTAGATACTTAATGTTGGATACCCTCGTTTATCAAAATTAATACTTCCGTCACCGTCTACTATACCACGAATAAAATCACGAACATGCTTTGAAGGGATATTTGAAATGTTCTCACGCAAACTTTTTCGGTAACAAATACCAAGATTTTTCAAATCACTAACAATTTTTTGACTAGTAATACATAAATGAGTTGCATTTTTATAATAAGAAATTTTATGTTTAGAAGAAAGTTCTCGTTTTATTTTTTGTAAAATATCTATATCTTGTTTTTGAACACCAAATTTTAGAGCATCACTGTAGCCTTTGTAAGTACCTTTAATAATACAGCCATCAGCTAAAATAAAGCCAAGAATATAAGCCATATTTGGGGACCATTTTTTAAAGTACCTTTCATTAACTTCTACTCTTGGTTTGTTTGTATTCCTTTGTAAATTTAACCTTTCTCCTTGAGCTAAAATTGCAATCCACGATCTTTGTGGCAATAATCTTAAAAGTTTTTCTTCCGAAGTTTCTGTAAAATACTTATACAGTATATTATTTTCTTTCGATTGCCATAATTTTGCGGATGATAAACCAAGACTTAAAGCTTTTGCAACAATTGTAGACTTAATACGATGAGGAAATTTCTTTACTAAGTGTTTAACTTTTACCGTTGGATATAGTTTTATAAGGAGATCAATTTCTTTATTAGACCAACGTCTTATTTTTCTTGGATAACTCATACTCAATAACTATTATTTTGTTGGTGATTCAACAATGATTAAATTCTTCATCTCTAAATTTTTGAGTAACGGTCTCCTTCTAAATGTTTTATCAATCCTTTTAGTTCTAAAGAGGCGAGACCTATTAATACTTCTGTTGTCTTATGATTAGCTTTTTCAATAATTTTGTCAACAAGAAGCGGTTCGCTTGTCTCTAAAGTTTCATAGATTTCTTTTTCTAATTGGCTATCAAAATGATTGTCTCTTGTTTTTAAGGTTTGAGAAGTTGTTGAGATTTCAAGATGATATTCTTCTAAAATATCTTCTGTTTGAGAAATTAATTTAGCTCCTATTTTAATCAGGTTATTAGGACCAAGAGAATTTTTATTAAAGATAGAGCCGGGCACAGCAAAAACATCTCGATTTTGCTCCAAAGCAAAATTAGCCGTAATTAAGGCCCCGCTTTTTTCCGGAGCTTCAATCACCAAAGTCGCTGGCGATAAACCGCTAATGATTCTGTTGCGCCAAGGGAAATGATGTTTTAAAGGAGGAGTGCCTAAAGGATATTCGCTGATAAGAGTGCCATTTTGGATAATCTTTTGGCTTAGAGATTTATTAATGGCAGGAAAAATTCTATCCAAGCCACTGCCTAAAACAGCAATAGTTTTGCCTCCTTCATCTAAAGCAATTTTGTGGCTCAAAGTATCTGCTCCTAAAGCTAAGCCGCTAATAATGACAAAATGATAAGGAATTAAATCTTTAAGCAGTTTTTCTATTGCCAATTTGCCATAAGAACTGATTTTTCTCGTGCCAACAACTGAAAGAAAATAAGAACCTTTTTCGCTTTGCTCAGAAGAACCTTTTTTCTCGCTTCGCTCGAAATTGGAATTTTTTGGCAATTCGCCTTTAAGATATAATCCTAAGGGCGGATAAGGGATTTCTTTTAAAAGAAGGGGATATTCTTGATCTTTTAAGGTAATGAATTTAATTTGGTGTTGTTCTAATTTTTCCCATTCTTTGAAAGGATCTAAGGGAGAGTTTTGTTTTCGTGTTAAATCATTAAAAGCTTCTTCTAAAGAATGGTATTGAGTTACCATTTGAGGTAATTTCAAAAAATTCTCTCGAAAGAGCAAATTTAAAGCATTAAGATATATTTTTTCTTCTTCAGGCCGGTGGGGCATAGGATATTTTAATTTTAAAGGATATTTGGTATAATGAAGCAAAGCTTCAATTTATCAAATCATAGATTTGTTATAATATCAAGAGGATTGATTTATGGAAGGTTTTAGAAAAAAATTAATTTTTTTACTGATTCTTAGCTTAAGTCTCTTTTTAGTTTCCGGTCTTTTATTGTTATTTTCTATTAGAAATATTAATAAGAAAGTTGAAGAGGCTAATAATTATCAACAGGAACTCACTCGACGAGGGGCAATATTGGATAGAATTCAAAGTTTAGAGAGAGAAACTCAGAAAGCTGATCTCTATTCAAATTCTTTAAATAACGCTTTGCCAAATGAAACCGAAGTCATTGCCCTTGAAAGTAAATTAAAAAATCTAGCTTCTTTATATAATCTCAATAATTTGAGTTTTCGCTTTGGTACTTTAAATTTGTCTCAAGATAACGAACCAAAAAGCTATAGTTTTAATTTAATAGTTGATGGTCGCTTAGAAGCTTTAACTAATTGGTTGGCTGCTTTTCAAAAATTACCCTACAGTTTCCATTTAGAGCAAATAGAAATTACTCAAACTTCTCCTTCAAGTTCTCAAACAGTCGCGGCTTACAATATTAAAATTTTAGGTAGAGTTTATTTACGTTAAATTATGGCAGTCAAACCAAGAAGGAAAATTAATAAAAAAGAATTCATTTTGCTAGGAATGGGTATAACAGTAATAGCCTTTTCTTTATTTTTAATTATTTATTGTTTGATTTTTTTGATTAAAAATATTAATTTGATGCTTAAAGCTCCATCTACTTCTGGCAACGAAACCCATTTTAATCTTTCTGGAGCAGAAAAATTGTTTTCCGACATTACACACTAAAATCTTGGGCATGTAGTTCAGTGGTAGAACGCCATTCTGACCTGCCCGCCGAACAAACCGAAATTTTGGGCATGTAGTTCAGTGGTAGAACGCCATTCTGATAAAATGGAGGTCGTAGGTTCGATCCCTACCATGCCCACCCCGTTAAACGTGGTGCAGGCACGTTAAACGTGCCCACAAAATCTGGGGATGTAGCTCAGCGGTAGAGCACCGCTTTTGCATAGCGGGGGTCAGGGGTTCAAATCCCCTCATCTCCACAAATCGAGCCCACTTTAAATTTTCCCTTGCTTGACTTTGTTATATTTTGTATAATGTATGAAGCAATAAATCCCGCACCTTTAGAAGATTGATTTCATCAATATATGCCATTGGCATTTATCTTCTAAAGGTGCGGGATAAAAAGGTCGAATCAAAATTTAAAACAATAAAAAATATGATAAACACTTTAGCTCAGGCCAGTTATGGCGCTTTAGTTAATCTCTGGAACGGCTTTATTCTTTTTATCCCCACTTTAATAGGAGGAATTATTCTTTTCCTCTTAGGTTTGATCATTGGCAATGGCTTAGGACAATTAGTAGAAAAAATCATTGATTTAATTAAAATCGATGTTGCTTTAGAGAAAACAGGTTTTAAGACTTTGACGAATAGGGCTGGTCTTCAATTGAACACTGGATTTTTCCTTGGCCAAATTGTTAAGTGGTTAATAGTTTTATCTTTCTTGATTACCACTTGTAATGTTTGGGGATTAAATGCAGTTGGAGATTTTATTAGAAGCATTGTTATCTACATTCCTAATTTAATTGTGGCTATTCTCATTCTTTTAATCTCGATTATTTTAGGAGAGTATTTCGCCAAATTTATTCGGGCTTCAATAGCTGGTGCTGGTTTGAAATATAAGAATTTCTTAGGATCATTGTCTCGCTGGGTATTTTATATTTTTGGAATTTTGGCAGCTTTGTCTCAACTCAAGATTGCTCCATACATCATTAACACCTTGTTTACTGGAATTATCGCTTTATTTGCTGTTGCTGGTGGTTTAGCTTTTGGCCTTGGAGGAAAAGAATTAGCTCAAGATATGTTAAAGAAATTTAAAGAAGAAGTTGAAGAAAAATAGAATTGAAAATACTCAAAAAAGAGTCCCATTTAAAGGGGCTCTTTTTTATTATAGTATGGGGCTTGACCCCTCACTTGAAACGCTTTAAATCT
>Ga0210044_10007997_pt1 | contig 13291 bp, 13 predicted proteins | sample CryGey13umfilter_2_FD_183959 | JGI IMG/M metagenome (GOLD analysis project Ga0210044, IMG submission 183959) | Groundwater microbial communities from aquifer in Utah, USA - Crystal Geyser 4/9/14 3 um filter (SPAdes) (version 2) | ecosystem: Environmental > Aquatic > Deep subsurface >... | reverse complement strand
AGACCTGAGGTGTCCGTTGCAAGTTGCAAAGGAGCAACTATCGCATGGTCACCTCGGTCGATTCGGCATGGCCGCCGGTCAGGTCGTCGTGCCGTCGCCCACCGTGGCGAGGCCGCGCGAGTGATCATCATAAAACAAACTCTCATTTTCTTTCGCCGCGTTTTGCGGCGAAAAGTTCATCGGGTCAGTCATCTTTTTTCCTCCGTTGAGCCCAACGTCCGAATGGACGCTGTAAAGAACTCAACACGGTTATGTTAGCATACTTCATCATTAATGTCAAGCTTTTTTAGGGTGGTAATATGAGTTGTACACAAAAGGGGCGGAAAAACAAAGTTTTTTCGGCTTGAAACTATGTTAATATAGGCAAATGCCACTAGATATACTCATTGAAGGACTGCTTTTTTATAAAGCTTCTTCAGTTAAAAAAGCTTTTTTGATTAAACAATTTTCGCTTTCAGTCGACGATTTAACTGTCGCTTTAACTGCACTTAGTACCAGACTTGAAAGCGGTGCTATACGTTTATTAGAGACCGAGACTGAGGTTCAGTTGGTAACTGCCCCAGCACTAGCTCCGTTTATTGATGAGATGCAAAAAGCTGATCTTAAACACGACATCGGTAAAGCTGGGGCAGAAACCTTAGCTATAATTCTTTATCAGGGTTCAGTTAGCCGAGCTGAGATTGATCGTATTCGTGGAGTTAATTCATCATTTATCTTACGTAATTTACTAATCCGAGGATTGATTGAACGCACATCAGCCAAGGTTGGAAATGGTTTTAATTTTTCAATAACTCCAGCTTTACTCTCACAACTAGGTGTTTTGAATACTCAAAGTTTAACTGATTTTGCCAACATCACTAATACCTTGGAAACTTTTGTTCACGATACTGATATTGTTAATGATACTAGTCTATGATTGAAGATGAATTTTTAATCCCGCCTCCTGAAGAAAAAGTCTTATTATCTAAACCAGCTTTTCCGGTAGTATTTCAACTAGGACTGTTGGGATTGGTCTTAACAATTCTCTTCTTTAGTTTTATACCGAAAGTATTTTTAAAAATAACTCATTCCAACGATACTTGGATTGATTCACCCGCTCCAATATCAAATATCGCTAATCTTAACGAAGTAATTACTATTGATTTGAAAGATATTAACCTTGAAGCTAAATCAGCTTATGTTTATGACATCAAAGCAGATCGTGCCCTCTATAATAAAGAAGCAGATCTAATATTACCATTAGCTTCAATTACAAAACTAATGACCGCCTTAATGGCTGAGGAATTGATCAGTGGTACAACCACCGTATCAGTCTCAAAAGCTGCAATCCAACAAGATGGTGCCAGTGGTCTTAATGAAGGTGAAAAATTTTCAGCTAAAGCTTTAACTGATTATGCCATTATCGCTTCTTCAAATGACGCAGCTTTTGCTTTAGGAGCAACTGTAGGGAAGGCGATTGGTGGTAATAACCCGAATAAGACTTTTGTCAACGGCATGAATTTTAGAGCCAAAGAATTAGGTTTGGTCAGTCTAAAGTTTTACAATCCCACTGGTTTAGATATATCTCCAACTGAGGCCGGGGCTTATGGTTCTGCTCGCGATATCACATTTTTATTGAAATACATTCTTGAAAATAATCCCGACTTACTTACGGCCACCACTCTTCAAAATACCAAAATATATAATGTAGACGGTGCCTATCATGATGCCGAAAACACTGATCCAATTATAGATAAAATACCTAATCTTCTTGCCTCTAAAACTGGTTACACAGATTTGGCAGGTGGTAATCTAACAGTGGCTTTTGATGCTGGTTTTAATAGACCAATAATCATCACTGTTCTTGGTTCAAGTTATTCTGGTCGTTTTAAGGATGTCGCAACCTTAGTTGAAATTATAAACACGGCATTACTTAAGTAATAATAATCAATATGGAATCTCCTATTATTAAAATTCTTATTCCGGCCATAGTGGCATTTATAGTGGGTATTTTGATCACTCCCATTTTGACTCATTATTTGTATAAATATAAAGTCTGGAAAAAGCAGTCCGGTAAGACAGCTTTGGATGGTAAAGTGGCAACAGAATTTAATCGTTTAAAGGGTGAAGATGAGCTGAAAACTCCCCGAATGGGCGGAATTGTCATTTGGGGTAGTGTCATTATTACTTTGATAATTCTTTATTTTGTTTCTTTTTTCTTTCCAAATAATTCAATCGGCGGATTATTTTTTCTCAGCCGGTCGCAGACCTGGATTCCATTTTCTGTCTTATTGATTGGTGCCATGATTGGTTTTTTAAATGATTATTATGATGTTATACATGGTGGAAAAGGTCTTAAATTATCCGTTAGATTGAGTATTATTGCCTTACTTTCTGGAACAATTGGCTGGTGGTTTTTTATAAAGCTTGGTATTGATCAAATCGGTATTCCATTTTATCCGGCTTTGGAAATTGGTTGGTTAATTATTCCATTTTTCATTTTTCTTTCCTTGGGACTTTATGCTAGTGGGGTAATTGATGGTATTGACGGTTTATCTGGTGGGGTATTTACAGCCATTTTTCTGTCTTATGCTGGGGTGGCCTACATTCAATCACAATATGATATTGCTGCTCTTTCCGCTACCATCAGTGGTGGAATTCTGGCCTTTCTTTGGTTTAATATCCCACCAGCGCGGTTTTGGATGACAGAAACTGGATCAATGCCATTAACTCTCACTTTAGCAGTGATAGTTTTCATGACTGATCAATTAGGCGATGGCTATGGAATATTTTTATTGCCAATTATCGGTCTACCTTTGGTAGTGACCGTTCTGTCAGATATCATTCAAGTTTTATATAAGAAAAAAACTGGTCGCAAATTTTTTCGAATTGCTCCTTTACACCATCACTTTGAAGCAATTGGTTGGCCGTCAACAAAGGTAACCATGCGTTATTGGATTATTAGTATTATGTGCGCTATTTTTGGACTAGCTTTAGCCACTATATTTTAATATTATTATTTTTATGCGTGCCAAACCTGTAGATAAAATACTGCTTTTTTTAGTTTTGGCATTGGTGTTATTCGGTTTTTTAATTTTTTCTTCAGCTTCATTAGGATTGTTGTCTCGTAACGGTGCAAATTTTTCTAGCGTCGCTTTTAATCAATTTTTATTTGGAATTGTCGGTGGTAGTTTGGCAATGTTTATTGCCAGTAATATTCATTATCGTCATCTCAGGCGCTTAGCTTTTTATATATTTGTTTTTTCTATTATTTTAACTTCACTGGTTTTTATCAATAGTATTGGCGTAGCTCATGGTGGCGCCACGCGTTGGATAAATATTGGTAATTTTTCTTTTCAACCGGCCGAAGTTTTAAAACTAGGTTTGGTTATTTATCTTGCCACTTGGCTATCAGGTATGGGAGGAAAAGTAGTTAAATTCAAATCCGGTACCTTGCCCTTTTTTGGCATAATTTCCTTAGTGGGAATAATTATGCTTAAACAGCCAGACACAGACACTTTTTTAATTATGGCTGTCGCCGGTACCGCAATGTTTATCACCGCTGGTGGCCGTTGGCGTGACGTACTTATCATGGGCATACTGGGCATTTTACTTATCTTAACAATTGCTTTGTTGCGTCCTTATATTATGGAAAGAATGACGACATTTTTACATCCTGAACGAGATCCCCAAGGTAGTGGTTATCAAATCCAACAATCGTTAATCGCGGTTGGTTCAGGAGGAATTAGTGGTCGCGGTTTTGGTCAGAGTATTCAAAAATTTGAGTATCTCCCAGAACCTATTGGTGACTCCATCTTTGCCGTCTACGCTGAAGAATTTGGATTTTTGGGCAGTGTGTTTTTAATTTTGCTTTTTCTGGCTTTAACTTTTAGAGGTTATAAAATCTCTTTACGAGCCAATGATTTGTTCGGTACTTTATTGGTGGTGGGTTTTATGACTTTGATTATTTGTCAAGCCTTTCTTAACATTGGCGCTATGGTTGGTGTGGCTCCTTTATCTGGCTTGCCTTTACCTTTTATCAGTCATGGCGGTACCACATTATTAGTTACTCTTACTATGATTGGAATTGTTCTCAATGTGTCTAAATACCCTCAGAAAAAATATCGAGCATGATACACTTTAAATAATTATGAAAATTGCTTTTGTCGGTGGAGGTAGCGGTGGACATTTTTATCCTCTCATTGCTACCGCAGAAATATTAAATCAATCACCATTGGCACCAGAACTTTATTATTTTGGTCCAACAGCTTATGATGAAAATGAATTAAAGAAAAACCATATTAAACATATTTATTGTCCAGCTGGTAAACTGCGACGTTATTTTTCTTGGCTGAACTTATGGGATTTTTTAAAAACCATCGGTGGCTTAATGACTGCCTTTTATAAACTCTATTTAATTTATCCTGATGTTATTTTTAGTAAAGGTGGTTATACCAGCGTACCGATTCTGCTCATGGCAAGATTTTATCGTATTCCCGTTGTAATCCACGAAAGTGACAGTAAGCCAGGACGAGCCAATCTATTGGCGCGTAAATTTGCCCGTTATATCGGTATTGCTTATGCTGAAGTAGCCGATTATTTTCCAGTTGAAAAAACTGCTCTTATCGGTATCCCTGTTCGTCAAGCGATTGCCAAAATAAATCAAGATCCATTTACTATTTTACAAATACCAGATGATAAACCCTTAATTTATGTGACAGGTGGTTCTTTAGGAGCAGAAAGAATCAATTCCTTAATATTACTTAGTTTGAATGATCTATTACCACACTATCGGATATTTCATCAAACTGGTCCGGCTCAAGAAAAGGTGGTAATTGAAACTGCCCAATCATTAGTAACCGACAAAAGTTTATTAGAAAATTATTATGTGCGCGGACTTTTGCCAGCTGAAACAATTACTGCATTACTTGATGCCTCCACTTTGGTTATTTCCCGCGCTGGTAGTACCACTATTTATGAAATTGCCATGCACGGTAAACCAGCCATCATTATTCCAATTCCCGAAGAAGTTAGCCATGACCAACGGACTAATGCCTATGCTTATGCCAGAACTGGCGCAGCTAGCGTGCTAGAAGAAGGTAACTTAAACTCAAGTTTGCTCACTTCTGAAATTACGGCTATTATAGATGATCCGAATAAGTACTCAACCATGCAAACCGCAGCCAAGAATTTTGGTACCGGGGAAGCTGCCACTAAAATAGCTGAGGTACTGTTAACAATCGGACAAGAACATGGTTAATTTAAATAATGAAAAAAAAGTAGTCACTCGCTTCGCGCCATCACCAACTGGTTTTATGCACATTGGTGGTGTTCGCACAGCTTTATTTGCTTTTCTATACGCGCGTCAATTTGGTGGAAAGTTTATCCTTAGAATTGAGGATACTGATAAAAAACGCGAGATAGCTGGATCTATTCAACATATTGAAAAGTCATTAGCTTGGCTTCAAATAAATTGGGACTATGGACCAAATAAACCTGGTCCTTTTGGCTCGTGTATCCAATCAGAACGATTACCAATCTATCTCAAATATGCCAACCAACTAATTGAAAAAGGTCTAGCTTATCCCGATCCCTACAGCGAAGAAGAAATAGCCGACTTTAAAAACATAGCTGAAAGGGAAAAACGCCCGTTTCTTTTTCGTGATCACAGACCAACTAAATTTGAAATTTGGGATGGTAGGAAACCGTTACGACTTTTAGTTCCAGAAATAAAACGTTACACCTGGCATGATGCTGTAAGAGGCAAATTGTCGGCTGGTGAAAATGCTTTGGATGATATTATTTTAATAAAAAGTGACGGCTATCCGACCTATAATTTTGCTCATATTGTAGATGATTTTGAAATGGGCGTAACTCACATTATGCGGGCAGATGAGTTTATCTCTAGTATGCCAAAATTTTTAAGTATTTATGACGCTTTAGAAATACCTTATCCAGTGTTTGTTACCTTACCACCAATTTTGCGTGATGATAAAACCAAAAAACTCGGTAAACGTGATGGCGCTAAAGATATTCTTGATTATCAAAGCGACGGTTTTTTACCAGAAACCATGGTTAATTTTTTGGCTCTAATCGGCTGGAACCCAGGTACGGAACAAGAGATATTTTCAATGACTGAATTAATCAGTGCTTTTTCCCTTGAAAAAATCCAGAAGGCAGGAGCGGTCTTTAATGAAGAAAAACTTCATTGGATGAATAAACAACATCTTAATCAGCTTTCATTAGCTGAATTTACCACTTATTTAACTGCTACCTTGCCTGATGATGTCAAATCCAAAATTACTGCCAAGCCAGAGACTTTTGAAAGATTATTACCTACTCTCAGGGAGCGAATAGAATGGCGTCACCAATTTATTGATGCTGTCAGGGCAGGGGAGTATGATTTTGCTTTTAGTACTCCTAAATACGAAACATCAATTTTAAAGTGGAAGAAAGACCTAAAAATAGCTGTTGTGGCTCCAAGACTAATGGAGGCGGAAAAACTGCTCCAAAACGCTGATTTTTCATCATTAGAAGCTATTAAAACGTCACTTTGGTCTTATGCCGAAACAGTAGGGAAGGGTGAGCTTCTTTGGCCACTACGGGTCGCCTTATCTGGTCAGGAGCAATCACCAGATCCATTTACTATTGCCTATATTATTGGTAAAAAGGAAACTTTAGCCAGAATCAAAATTGGTTATGATAAGATATTAGGTAATGCTGTTTAAATTATTTTATCTATTCTGCCTTGGTGTTTTCATCTTATCCAACCTAGTTTGGGATAATAATTATGTTCTTGCTCAAAATCAGGTTGAACAGCTTCAATCCGAAATAAAACAACGCAACGATAGATTATTGGAAATTCAAAAAGAAATTACCAAATACGAAACAGCTCTGACCAAGGTTGGCTCTGAAAAAAAGACTCTTCAAAATGCCATTAACAAACTTGAATTAGAACGCAAAAAAATTCAGGCAGACATTAGCTACACCAACCAATCAATTAGTTACACCGACCTACAATTAAGTAAATTGATTTTGGAAATTTCTGAAACAGAAAAAGAAATTGCTATCAACAAAGAAGCTATCAGTGAAATAATCCGTAATCTAGACCAAGCTGGAAATGTTTCTCTCCTAGAAACATTTTTAACCTATAAACATCTTTCCGAATTTTGGAGCGTTACCGAGTCGTTGAATAATATTCGAGATAGTTTATCAACCAAAGTAAAAGAGTTAGTTTCATTGCAAACAACTTTATCTGATAAACAAAATATCACCGTCAAGCAACGAGGAGAGTTAGTAAATCTCAAAAATCAATATAGCGATCAAAATGAGGTCCTAACCAACAACAAAACCGAACAAGCAAAGTTACTTTCTGCTACCAAAGACAAAGAAACAAATTATCAAAGAATTCTACGTGAACAAAAAGCGGCTAAAGACATTATTGAAAAAGAGATGCGCGAGTTTGAATCCAAACTACAATTTATACTTGATCCTAGTTCTATTCCGACCCCCGGAACAGCTGTTTTTAATTGGCCTCTCAGTAAGGTAATCATTACTCAGTATTTTGGAGGTACTGAATTTGCTAAACGTAATGCGGCTGTTTATGGTGGTCGCGCTTATCATCCGGGAATAGATATGGGTACTCCGACCGGTTCAAAAATTTTTGCACCGCTGGCTGGTACAGTCCGGGCAACTGGTAACACTGATGCGGTGCCGGGATGTTATTCCTGGGGTAAATGGACTCTAATTGATCATTCTAATGGACTAAGTACCTTATATGCCCACCAAAGCGTTATCAGTGTCGTACCAGGACAACATGTAGCCACTAATGAGGTTATTGGCTATTCGGGTAGCACCGGCTATAGCACGGGACCACATCTGCATCTTACAGTTTATGCCAAAAATGGTGTTACTGTAAGACGGTTTAATGAAATTAAAGCCGTTACTGGTTGTGGACCAGCCACCACACCGGTAGCAGCCACTGATGCCTACCTTGACCCGATGTTATACCTACCGACGACTGGCTTTACTACCAGTTTGTAAAAATTAATTGCCTTTCAAAATATTTTATTTTGCCTGATATTTGAATGTCGCACAATATTTTAATAGGAAGGAAAAAGGGGGTAGGTAAGGGGAATATGTCAAAACTTAATTTGTACTTAACACTTCCATTACTTTAGAACAAAAGTAATGAGTCTAAGATAGTAAACCGATAACAATTTAGAAAAAATTTAAAAACCTCAAGATTCAAGTAGAAACAAAAAAATAATTTAAAATTAAAAATTAATTAATGAAAAAGCTGTAGTCAAGTCAAACAACGTAAGGATCCAAAAAAGATGATGCAATGTTCAATTAAATAATATCAAGACAGCTCTATGAGGCACAGAGGGTATCATTTAAGGCGTCTTTGAAAGTAGTGGGTAATATAGCTGGTATATTTGTATGTCGCAAAAGATATATTGTGCGACATATAGAAATATTTGTTTAAGAACTTTATTTAACCCTCCCCTTACCTAGTTACCTAAGTCATTACTAAAAAGTACCAGCTGAAAAATAATTCTATTCATGCTTCCCCCCACTCTCATTTATCTGCAAGAAACCACTAAAGTCCACTGTCACTAGATTTATTCTGTTAATAATTTCTAGGCATTTCTGGACGATAGTCAAAATGGAAATATTCTCGTTTGGTACCTAGATGGAAGCCATGATCTTGCATCACTTTTATCAGCCACTCTTGAAGTTGCTGATAACTTTGGCTCTCAGCATCAAACTTATCTTTGTAAAAATCTACAAATAAGGCGGGGGTATCGTCTTCACCTTTACGCATATAAACTTCAGTATCAGTTTAAATATCCCACAATGCAACATCTACAGACAAACCAAGAGCGTGCGGTTTATCATTCATGTTGAATATACTGTCGGTATCTTCCTTACCAAATTTTTCTACCCGTCGTTTGTAGACGATGTCATAAAGAGCTTCGCTACGGTAACCTTCTTTGAGATATAACTCAAAACCTTTTGTAATAAAAACTTTATTGACAGCTACTAACAACTCAGCGATATCTTTATGAACTTGCACTCGGTCGCTAGTTAAGCTGGCATTAAGAACGTCTTCTTTCGTTAAACCTTTACTCTTATATTTATGCCAATAAAAATTGGTACCCTTGAGACCATACTCATCTATATATACTAGGTCAGTTAATTCCATAGCAATATTATACCGTTTGATTGCCGATCTTTACAATCCGTTCATATTCGTCTTTAGTAACCTCCGTAATTGACAATCTATTACCCTTTCGAAGAATGATAAGGTCTTTAAGAGCCGGCTCAGTGCGAAGTCTAGCTAGCGAAACTAGCTTTGAAAAAGTTGCCTTGTACCCTATTGTCACAGCTAGCCAAAGAGGATTTTCTTTAAGTGACCTTTTGTCGTAATATTCACTTTTACTATTAAATTGAGTTGGGTCGGGCTTGGCTTCACTTACAACCTCCATTTCACCCACTACACCGACGTCTTTGCAACTAGAGTGATAAAAGAGTGCCTTGTCCCCCACTTTCATTACATCTCGAATCATATTTCGCACTTGATAATTGCGAATACCTGTCCAGGCGGTTTTTTTATCGCGTTTCAGGTCGTCAATACTATATTCACTGGGCTCACTCTTCATTACCCAATATTTAACTTTTGATTTCTTAATCAATATCATTAATTTATCGTACCATGATCCATCACTGAAATACGCTCAGTCACTCAACCAAATGTATCAAAGCAGAACAAAAAACAAGCGCCCAGAAGGCGTTTGTTTTTTGTTTAACCAAGGTAGAGGTTTAGATATTCATCGCTAACTTTTGTTTCCAACATGAAGCTGATGAATTCCATGGTCTGGTACCTTCACTCTCATAGAGATGTCGTGCATAAGCCAAATTGTTATACAGATCATCCAGGTTAAGTCCCAGAGCTACAGCTCTCTGATTATGGTAACGCTTGTTGATTTGCATTACTCCAGTATCTGAACTATCAATTTTTCCTTTTAGAATAGAACCGTCTGGTAGAGTCTGACGGAAGGCAGACTCGCAACGAGCTATTTGGATTAAAACTGGAACATCCTTAAAGTAATTTCTAACAATTTCTTCAGTATTTTGAACTGTACTAATCGTATTTGCTAAAACTTCAATGGGAGTAGTTGTAATCTGACCGTAAGCAACACTCTCTGGAACTGAATAAATATTAGTTGCAGCGAGAATTGCGAGGATAACAGTAGGTAAAATAAGCCAATGGTCTTAAGTAATAAATACCAGCTGTCTCTGGTAACTGCAAAATCATATCATGACTTTAACGATTTCTTTATAAAACCATATATTTGACATTTTGTCAATTTTGTAGATGTCTTTTTTAGTCTTATTTTAATCAAAATATGGCTTTACATAGCCATATTTCACTGCTATTGTCTTACTGGAAAGACTATTTTGTAGTTTTTATCCTTTGCTTGGCTAGAACCATAGCACCATATAATCCAGCTTCATCTCCCAATTTCGCTAAAGTGATAAAAGGACTAGCTACTACCTCATCTAACACTTTTACAGTCTCTTTTCTGACCACCTCTAGAGGAATTTTAGGATCACCAATCATCATTGAACCACCTAATATAATTATTTCCGGTGACCAATAGAGAATAGTATTCCTTAGACCTTGAGCTAAGTATTCAGCTAATTCATTCCAAATCACGTCATCGGCTGGAATATCATAAGGTTTAATACCAGTCCTTTCTTCTACCGCTCTACCAGAAACTAGATTTTCCAAAGTAGGAGAAATATCACTACCTAAAATAGTCCGATCTATATCCAAAATCTGATGTCCGGGTTCAAAACCTGCACTGGTTTCATCAATAAAACCTGACGTTATTTTTACTCCACCAACCCCGGTACTAATACTGTGGTAGGCCACTAAATCAACCCCCTGCCCTGCTCCAAACCAGGTTTCACCCAAACCTGCCAAAGCGGTATCGTTTTCTAAGATTACCGTTGTCTTGAATTTTTTCGCCAATTTTTCTACTAGGTTAAAACCTACCCAGGAAGTTAAAATAGCGTCATGACTTAAGGCGCATTTTTCTTCGTCTAAGACTCCTCTAATGCCTCCGACAATACCTGAAAGTGACTTATTTTTGGTGAATTGTTGGACAAAATCAGAAATTTTATCCAGCATTTGAGCTGGATTATTAAATGTTTTAAAGGTATCTACCTTACTAAAGGTTTTAAAGTCATTTGTTAATGCCAGTCTAGATTTAGTACCACCAATGTCAAAGAGTAGAAAACTCATAAGAATAATTAAAACTGATTAACTTTTGTACAATCAACATTCTTTAGAATATATTTAACTGCCTCATCTACCGAGTCAAAAACCTTGAAAAGATCAAGATCTTCTTTGTTGATGACTTTATGTTTTTTCAGCAAATCTTTTTCAAACCAAGCAATCAATGGGTTCCAGTATTCACTACCAATTAAAACGATCGGCAAAGGGTCAATCTTTTTGGTTTGAATTAAAGTAACAATTTCAAAAAATTCGTCTAGGGTGCCAAAGCCACCGGGAAAATAAACATAAACTTCAGAAGCGAAGGTGAGCATTACTTTACGAGCAAAGAAAAAATTGAAATTAAGTGATTCAGTCGTGTAGGGATTTAATTTTTGTTCAAATGGTAATTCAATATTAAGACCCACAGACTTACCTCCAACCTTAAAAGCACCGACATTGGAGGCTTCCATAATGCCTGGACCACCACCAGAAATAACTGAAAATCCTTTTTTGGCGAGTTTAGCGGCTAGTTCCTCGGCCATTTTATAATATTTTTCACCAGGAGTAGTGCGGGCACTTCCCCAAAAAGTGGCTGAAAGTCCTTGGTTGCGTAGTAATTCAAAACCACTGACAAATTCGGCCATGATACGGAAAACGCGCCATGATTGAATTGCATCCCCATCGGTACCATTTGGATCAAGTAGATCACTCACAATCCGACATTGGGCTTGATTTTCCGATACCTTCTTAGTTATTCTCTTCTTTTTGCTTAAAAAATTTCTAATCATATAAATATTATTGTATCACTTTAGTTTAACCAAGGAATTGGATACAAAGAAAATTCGGGGAGAAGTGGCTTGTCATACAATAGACGGCTAATCACTTCAGCATGAGAAAGAGCTCCAGTAAGAGCATTGTGGGGCTTTGGCTCTTCAGGAATACCGCAGTAATTAAGAATAGCATCTAGATCTAAGGCGCTACGCTTGTGTTGCGGGTCAATTGGCGGTATCAGATCACGTTTTATCATGTGTATCCAACATAAGGAATGAGTATCAATAGTCCGATAAGCTAAAGTCCAATTAAGACTGGCCCTAGCTACCGCCGCTTTCAACATATCCCGATCAAATGAAACATTTTGTCCCGCCAACGTTCTATCAGAAAGTTGTTCTGACCATTCTAGTAATTGAATAACTAATTCGGACTCCGAAATTTTTTGATTATCGGTAATCTGTTCCATGGTAAATCCATTCACAGCTAAGGCCTCGTCCATGATATGAGCTCCTTCCCAAATATGACATTCACGATAAAATCTTCTCTCTGGTATCTCTAAATCTATTGCCCCGACAGAAACGATGGAATGTTTTTCATAATTTGTACCAGACGCCTCAATATCAAGAATAAGCATATATGCTATATTAACACACAAACGATTCCTAAAAGATGCTATTTAGGAATAAGTAAAAACAAGAGGGCGGATTATTAGATACAATATCTCTATGACAGTGCAAATAGAAAAATCTTGGCAAAAGGTTTTGGCTTCAGAATTCACCGAGGAGTATTTTTTGCAATTAACAAAAAAGGTGCGCTCTGACTATTTAAATAAAATTATCTATCCCCCACCTAGACTTATTTTTAACGCTTTTACCCAATGTAGTTTTGCCATGGTTAAAGTAGTCATTATCGGTCAAGATCCTTACCATGGTCCAAATCAAGCTATGGGGTTATCCTTTTCTGTACCTGAAAAAGTGGCAATTCCTCCATCACTTTTAAATATTTTTAAGGAAATTAAAAATGATTTAAACCTCACCATACCTAATAGCGGAAATTTGGAACGATGGGCTAAACAAGGTGTCCTGCTACTTAATGCTACCTTAACCGTAGAAAAAGGTTTGGCTGGTTCACACCAAAATTATGGCTGGAATAAATTTACCGATGCGGTTATTAAAAATATTTCCGATAAAAAAGAACACATCGTTTTTTTACTTTGGGGTGCCTTTGCTCAATCAAAACAAATTCTGATAGATA
>Ga0210044_10007992_pt1 | contig 13298 bp, 14 predicted proteins | sample CryGey13umfilter_2_FD_183959 | JGI IMG/M metagenome (GOLD analysis project Ga0210044, IMG submission 183959) | Groundwater microbial communities from aquifer in Utah, USA - Crystal Geyser 4/9/14 3 um filter (SPAdes) (version 2) | ecosystem: Environmental > Aquatic > Deep subsurface >... | reverse complement strand
ACCCAGTTGATCTCGGTATTGAAGCGCTGTTGTTCGTATTCCTGACCACCAAACAGCTTGACCACCTTGTGCGCAGTCACGCTTTCCTCGATGACCTGGGTGATGCTGCCCATCGCCTGTTGCGTGTCGCGGCTGGCATTGCGCAGCCGGCGGTTGATGGTCTGGATGATTGCAGCCACGACCGGCGCGATGGTGAGCGAAATCAGGGTCAGCTTCCAGTCGAGATAGAACAGCCAGCCAAGCAGGCCGAGGATAATGATGGTGTCACGGATAACGATGGTCACCACACTGGTCGCCGCCGCCGTAACGTTGTTCACGTCGTAGGTCAGCTTGGAGATCAGCAGGCCGGTGGCGTGATCGTCGAAATAGCGCGTCGGCAGGGTCATCAGCTTGCCGAACATCGCGCTGCGCAGGTCCATCACAACCTTATTACCGACCCAATGGATGGCGTAGGAGCCGACAAATCCGGCCAGTCCGCGCACGAAGAATATCCCCAGAATGAACACCGGCGCCCAGCGCATCACCAGGTCGTCCTTCTGCACGAAGGTACCGTCGAGGAAAGGCTTGAGCAAGGCAGGTAGCACCGGTTCGGTCGCCGCCCCAATCACCATGCCTAGAATCGACACAGCGAACGCCTGCCAATACGGTCGGACGTAGCGCAACAGACGCAGGTAAAGCTGGGAACTGGTCAAATTCATGGCGCGCACTTTAGCAGAAAGGGATGCCCATCACATCACGAACCGGCACAACCAAACACAGCAGCAAAGCGGCGCTTTCAACCAGTTCAACGCCTGCGCCAAGCAGGTCGCCCGTCATGCCGCCCAGACGGCGCAGCAGGAATCGGCGCCACAACAAGACCAGCAGCGGCACGCCCCACAGCGGCGGAACAAGCAGGCTAGCCACGGCGAGCGCCCCGCCCCACAGCCAGATCGCACGCAACTGGATCTGGCTGCTCAGCCGTTCGCCCAAACCGGGTTTCAAACTGGACAGACGCGCCCAAACCAGCACGCCCCAGCGCGCCCACGCAGGCACGAGTAGCACGGCCCAGTATTGTCCGCTGCGCGCCAGCAGCATCAGCACGATCAGCTTGAACGCCAACTGCAGCACCAGACTGACCGCGCCGAATGTGCCCAGATGCGGATCGGCCAACACGGCCAGAAACCGGTCACGGTCACGGTGCGCTGCACCCAATGCATCGCTCATGTCGGCCAGCCCGTCGAGATGCAATGCACCGGTGATCCACACCCAAAGCAGCACGGTCAGCAACGCGCCCAGCCACGGATCGATTTGGCTGCCCAACCACAAAGCCACAGAGAGCAACGCGCCGATGAGCAGCCCCACCAGCGGGAACCAGTGCGCGCTGCGCGGCAGATTCGCTGGATCGAGATCGCGCAACTGCGGCGTGGGAAGCCGAGTCAGGAATTGGATCGCCAGAATCAGACCTCGCATCGCCATGTCACTCAATTGATGTAAAGCAGAAAGGGGGGCTGTCCGTGCAGCCAGGAAATGCGCAGACTCGCCGCTTCCGGCAGCGCAACCTGGAAGGCTTGCGTCGCCGTAAAGCCGAACAATTCCATGAGCAAGGCGCGCATCACGCCGGCATGCGTGACGAGCAAGCGGTTCGTACCCGCATCCTGCCCTAGCCATTCGTGCCACCCCTGACTGGTGCGGGTGCGCAATTGCGCCAGCAATTCTCCGTTGGGCGGCGCATGCTCGCCGTGTGTGGCGCGAAATGTCCGGTACTCATCCGGATGGCGTACGGCAGCTTCATCGGGCGTAAGCCCTTCCCAATCGCCGAATGCCAGCTCACTGAATGGCGGCAGCACCTGCAAAGGCAAGTGCTGTTGTACCGCGTAGGCGGCAGCGAATTCATGGCAACGCTTGAGCGGCGAAGTGGCGACCGTATCGAAGTTGGCTGCCGGACAACGCGCGATCGATTGCCACATCTGTTGCATGCCCTGCGCACTCAACGGCTCGTCAAGCGTTCCGCGAAAAACATGCGCTCGTCCAGCGACTGCACCGTGGCGCAGTACAGTCACAAGGATGGGATCAGCCCTGTTCACTGACACCGGCCTCGGCGAACGTGGCCATGCCGCGATGCAAGGCGCACGCCAATTGCAGCAATGGCACGGCAACCGCCGCACCACTGCCTTCGCCCAGGCGCATCCCCAGTTGCAGCAAGGCTTGCGCTTTCAACGCAGCCAGCACGCGTTGATGTCCTTGCTCGGCAGAGGTGTGCGCGAACAGCAACCATTCGCGCACCGCCGGATTGAGGCGCACGGCAACCAGGGCAGCCACCGAGCTGATGAAGCCGTCCACCAGCACCGGCAGCCCGTTTTGCGCGGCAGCAACATACGCCCCCGCCAGTCCGGCGATCTCGAAGCCGCCCACACAGCGCAGCACCTCCAAAGCTCCCTCTCCTCCAATCCCTGCGGGCGATGGGAGTAAACGGTGCAACTCCAGAGCGCGCTTGATCACCGCGGCTTTGTGCGACACGCCCGCGCTATCCAGCCCGGTCCCCGGCCCGGCCAGCGATTCGGGTGCGGCGGACAGAAGCGCGCAGGCGATAGCCGAAGCCGAGGTGGTGTTGGCGATGCCCATCTCGCCGCCGATGAAGAGTTGCGCCCCTTGCTGCTTCGCGCGCAACGCCGCATCGCGCCCGGCCTGCAGCGCGGCCGCACATTGCTCTGCGCTCATCGCGGGTTGTCTGGCGAAATTGGCCGTGCCTGCCGCGATGCGTTCATCGCGCACATTGTTCAAGGGCTCGACAGCAGACACCGTGCCGAGGTTGATCACTTCCAGCGTGGCGTTCAGCTGCCGCGCCAACACGCTAATGGCCGCCCCGCCGCGCGCAAAGTTGCGCACCATCTCGGCGGTGACGGCTTGCGGGAACAGCGACACACCTTCCTCGGCCACACCATGATCGGCGGCGAATATGCCAATATAGATACGTTCCATTACGGGTTGCTCCACTCCCTGCATGGCGGCGAGTTGCACGGCGATTTCTTCCAGACGCCCCAACGCACCGGGTGGCTTGGTGAGTTGCCCCTGACGCGCCAGAGCCGAAGTGCGTGCAGTTTCATTCAATGGCGCACAAGGTTGTGCCAGCCAGTTCATTGCCATCTCAACTTCCTTTCACTATCAGTGGCAGTCCTGCCACGGTCAGAATCACATGGTCACATAAGGCACCCGCTTGCTGATGCAGGCGCCCCGCTTCATCGCAATAACGCCGCGACAATTCGCCCAGCGGCACGACACCCATATTGGTCTCGTTGCTCACCAGGATGATCTGGCCGGGCAGCGTAGGCAGCACGGCCAGTACGGCATCCACCTCGCGGCGCAGTTCGGCCTCGCTCAGGTCGCACAGCAGTTGCGTGAGCCACAGCGTCAGGCAGTCCACCAGCACGCAACGCCCGGCGCCGGCCTGCTGCTGCAGCACCTGCGCCAGATTGTGCCCGGCCTCAACTACCTGCCAATGCGCGGGCCGGCGCGCCTGGTGCTGCGCGATGCGCTGTTGCATCTCGGCGTCGCGCACTTGCGCGGTCGCCACGTACACCACGTCCAGACCGGAATCGCCAGCATGCTGTTCCGCCAGACGGCTCTTGCCGGAACGCACTCCGCCCAGGATCAATTCACGCATTGCGTCTCTCCCAATTCGAATAGTTCGCGCAATTTTGCCGTATCCAGGCAACTCTCCACCGCATCCGCCAGCCGCTCCAAATCCGCTTCGCAGCGCGCTTGATAATCCGGCGTCTGCACCTCGCGCAGTCCCGCCCAGCGCAGCAAGGCGCTGCACGCTTCAGGGGACTCGAACAAGCCATGCAGATAGGTGGCGAATATTTGGCCGTCGTGCGAGATCGCGCCGTCCGCGCCGTGGTCGAGTTGCAGCGCCGGAATTTGCAGGGCGGCTCCGCTGGACATGCCAGCATGAATCTCATAACCGCACACGGGCGCATCTTCCAGCAGCAAGGTGCCGCGCACATTACGCAACTGTTTCTCGGCGGCCAGCGTGGTGCTCAGTTCCAGCAAGCCCAGCCCCGCACTGCTGCCCGCCTCGCCTTCGATACCCAGCGGGTCGTGGATGTGTTGCCCCAGCATCTGCAACCCGCCGCAGATGCCGATGACTTTGCCGCCATAGCGCAGGTGCTGCTTGATCGCCACATCCCAGCCGGCCGCGCGCAGGCTGACCAAATCGCTGCGCACGGATTTGCTGCCGGGCAGGATGATCAGATCGGCTGGCGGCAGCGGCTCGCCGATAGTCACAAAGCTGAAATCAATCTGAGGATGCAGGCGCAGCGAATCGAAATCGGTATGGTTGCTGATGCGTGGAAGGACGGGAACGGTGACACGCAGCTTGCCCTCTCCCGCCTCCACCCTCTCCCTAGCCCTTTCCCCGCAAGGGAGAGGAAATGATGGAGGCAACGCATCCTCCGCCTCCAGATGCAATCCATGCAGATACGGCAACACGCCGAGCACCGGCTTGCCGGTGTGCTGCGCCAGCCAATCCAGCCCCGGCTGCAGCAGGGCCAGGTCGCCGCGAAAACGGTTGATGACGAAGCCGACCACGCGCGCCTGTTCGGTTTCCGAGAGCAGCGCCAGCGTGCCAACCAGGTGCGCGAACACGCCGCCGCGGTCGATGTCGGCGATCAGGATAACCGGGCAGTCCACCGCTTCGGCGAACCCCATGTTGGCGATGTCGCCCGCGCGCAAGTTGATCTCGGCCGGGCTGCCAGCGCCTTCCACCACCACCACCTGATACTGCGAGGACAAGCGCGCATGCGACTGCAGCACCGCCGCGCGCGCCGTGCTCTTGTAGTGTTGATACTCCAGCGCCTCCATGTTGCCGATGGCGCGACCGCGAATGATCACTTGCGCGCCGGTGTCGCTGTTGGGTTTGAGCAAGACCGGATTCATATCGGTGTGCGGTGCGAGGCGCGCAGCTTGCGCCTGCACCGCCTGCGCGCGCCCGATCTCGCCGCCGTCACTGGTAACTGCGCTGTTCAATGCCATGTTCTGCGGCTTGAACGGTACGACCTGCACGTCCTGCCGCACCAACCAGCGGCACAAGGCCGCGACCAGCGTGCTCTTCCCCGCGTCGGAGGTGGTGCCCTGGATCATCACTGTGCGCGCATTCATCGTTGCACCTCACTTAGCGCTGCCACCAGCCGCTGCCACTGCGCTTCTTCGCGCGGCAAACCGAAGCGCACGCTGTGCGGCTGATCGAACAGGCGCGTGAGTATTCCGCGCTGTGCTAGCTGCTCATGCACGTTCTGCGCATCGGAGCAGCACAGCCATTGAAACAGGCCACAACCGCCGTCGGGCAACAAGCCATGTTGCGTTAACAGGCCGGACAGGCGTTGTGCCGCCAGTGCAAGTGAATGGCGCGCTTGTTGTTGCCATGCAGTGTCGCGCAACGCGAGCGTGGTCACGAAGCGAGATGGTCCGGCAATCGGCCATGGCCCCAGCAGCGCGGCAAGTGTATGCAGCAACTGCTGCTCCGCCAGCACAAAGCCCACGCGCGCACCGGCAAGGCCAAAGAATTTTCCGATGGAACGCAACACAATCAGCCCCGCGCGCGGACACACCGACGTGAGACTGTGCTCGGGTGCGGCATCCATAAATGCTTCGTCCACAACCAGCCAGCCGCCGCGCGCGGCCAGCCGTTCATGCAATTGCAGTAGCTCTTCACGACTAAACAATTTGCCGCTGGGGTTGTTGGGATTGACGATGAGCACCACGTGCACGTCGTCGCCGACGCGCAACACTTCTGCAGCGAACATGGCTGTGACTTGGTGTCCGTGTTGCCGCCAGGCGCGTGCATGCTCTGTGTAACTGGGATTGACGACAGCCACCCGGCCCGGCGCGCGCACGCGCGGCAGCGCCTGGATCGCGGCTTGCGACCCGGCGACAGGCAGCAACTGCGGCGTACCGTAATAGCCTTGCGCGGCGTCACTCAGTTCGTCATCGTCCTGCGGCAGGCAACGCCAGATTTCCTGCGGCATAGCCGGAACCGGCCAGCTGTCGGGATTGATGCCGGTGGACAGATCCAGCCAGTCGCTTTCGGGGATGCCATAGCGCTGCGCTGCTGCGCGCACCCTGCCGCCATGTTCGAGCATGCCGTGTTCAGACATGGCGCTGCCATCCTGCAAGCAGCAACGCGCCCAGAACAGCCACGCCCAGCCACACATACAAAGTGCGCCGCACCAGTTGCACGGCGCGCGCAATATCGCCGCATGCAACCTCGGCATTGCAGCCCAGCGGCGGTCGCTCGCTGATCTCTCCGTGATAGATCGCCGCACCGCCCAGGCGCACCTGCAGTGCGCCCGCACCCGCCGCCATCACCGGCCCGGCATTCGGGCTTTCCCAGTGTTTTGCCTGTGTCTGCCAGCATTGCAGCGCACCGCGCGTGTGCCCGAGCAGTGCATAGCTCAACGCGGTCAGGCGCGCCGGAATGAAGTTAAGCACATCGTCCAGCCGCGCAGCCGCCCAACCGAACTCGTTATAGCGCGCATTGCGGTAGCCCCACATCGCATCCAGCGTGTTGCTCAGGCGACACAACACCACGCCCGGCGCGCCGGCTACCGCAAACCAGAACAGCGCGGAAAAGATCGCGTCGTTGCCGTTCTCCAGCACCGATTCCACCGTGGCGCGCGCCACGCCTTCCCCGTTGAGTTGCGTTGTGTCGCGGCTGACCATTCGGCCCACCGCGCTGCGCGCCGCAGGCAGGTCGTCGTTGCCGCACGCGGCCGCCACGCGCTCGGCGTGCTCGCGCAGACTGCGCGGCGCGATGGCGAAGTACAACAACAACACCGAGCACAGCATGCCGATCGTTTCCAGCGATTGCAGCCATGCAGCAAACGCCACGGGCGGGAGCAGCAAGGCGCACACGGCGACAACGCCGCGCACATGACTTGTGCCGTAGGCAACTTGCTCGACCCGCAGCACCAGCCAGCCGAAACCGACCAGCGGATGAAATCGCCTCGGCTCGCCCAGCCAGTGATCGAGCAAAACCGCCGCCAAGAGCATAAACGGGGTGCCCATCGAACTCATGGCAAAAGCAATCGCGCAACCGCGTGCGGGTTGGACGGAAAATATAAATGGATATATGAGACGGTAAGACGTTGCTGCTGATACACCGCCTCGCTGCTGGCGCCGCCGTTCGGGCATACCCCGCGCGCACTCGGCTCGAGACGGCTTTCCAGTTTTGAATAGTGAAACGTATGTCCGCGCAGTGTGCCTTGCGGCAGTACTACGCTCTGCAGCGCCAGCGCGCTCAGACGCGGTTGCATCTTCGCGCCGCCCTCAATCAGGCCGAGCAGGCTCTCTGACTTATCATGCAAATCGGTGAGCGTTTGCAGCGTATACAACATACCGCCGCATTCGGCGAGTATGGGCTTGCCTGCGGCGTGGTGCGCGCGGATGGCGGACAGCATGGCGCTATTGCGCGCCAATTTTGACAAATGCAATTCGGGATAGCCGCCGGGCAGATACAGACTGTCGGCCTCCGGCAACGCCTGGTCGTCGAGCGGCGAAAAAAAACTCAATTGCGCCCCCAGCTCGCTCAATACATCAAGGTTGGCCTGGTATAAAAACGAAAAGGCGGCATCGCGCGCAACGGCGATTTTCACTCCCGGCAACTCGCGCGCCACGGCGGGGAATTCGGCGGGCGCAAAAGCAACGGCAGGAGGCAACCCGGCATGAGCGTTTTCAGCCCATAGCTTTGCTGCATACTCGATGCGCCGCCGAATATCGGGCAGTTCGGTCGCTTGCAACAGACCCAAGTGCCGTTCGGGCAAGTTGATTTCCGCTGCGCGCGGCAGCGCACCGCAAAACTTTATATTGGTCGGCAAAAGTTCGGTGAGCATCTCGGCATGGCGCGCACCGGCGACGCGGTTCGCCACCACACCGAAAAACGGCAAAGCCGCATCCAGATGCGACAAGCCGAAAGCCAGGGCGGAAAAAGTCTGCGCCATAGCACTGGCGTCGATCACGGCCAGAACAGGAATGCCGAATTGTTTGGCGAGATCGGCGCTGGACAGTTTGCCATCGAACAGCCCCATCACGCCTTCGACCAGAATCAGGTCGGCTTCGCCAGCTGCCTGATACAAATGCGCACGACAATCGGCTTCACCGCCCATCCACAAATCGAGTTGATACACGGGATGGCCGGAAGCCTGCTCCAGAATGGTGGGGTCGATAAAATCCAGCCCGGTCTTGAATACGCGCACACGCCGTCCCTGGCTGCGGTGATAGGCGGCAAGCGCGGCTGTGACGGTGGTTTTCCCCTGCCCAGAGGCGGGAGCGCTAATGAGCACGGCGGGACAATGGCGCACGGACATCACAAATCTATGCCGGGTTGGGCGCGCACGCCGCTACGGAAGGCGTGTTTGACGTCCCGGATTTCGCTCACCGTGTCGGCCATATCCTGCAGGGACTGGGGGGCGGCACGGCCGGTGATCACCACATGCTGCATAGGCGGGCGCGCAACCAGATCCGCGCAGACCTGCCGCGCATCGAGGTAGCCGTAGTTCAGCAGGTACGTCAGTTCATCCAGCACCACCAGATGCAGGGATGCGTCGCCCAAAAAACCCTGCGCGACCTTCCAGGCGCGTTGCGCGCTGGCGATATCCGCACCGCGGTTCTGCGTATCCCAAGTGAAGCCGTCGCCCAGCACCTGCCACTGCACCCCGGGCTGTTGGCCGAGGAATTTTTCCTCGCCGGTGTCGCGGCGGCTCTTGATGAACTGCACCACGCCCGCCTTCAGCCCGTAACCCAGAGTGCGCGCCACCATGCCGAACGCGGAACTGGATTTGCCCTTGCCGTTGCCGGTTAATACCAGCAACAGCCCCTTGTCCTGTTCGGCGCGCGAGATCGCCGCGTCCACCACGGCCTTCTTGCGCGCCATGCGCTGCTGGTGCTGCGCGCTGTTTTCCGGCATGGCTGACTAGCGAGCCTCTGAATGCAGTGTGCGGTCACGCTGGGCGAACAATGCGTACAACAGAACCGCCGGAACCAAATACACGACGGCACTGCTCAGGTACGGCACATAGTATTGCGCCACGCGGCTCGCATATTCAGCCATACTCATGTCGGGGAAGCGTCCGGAGTACAGGTAGAACGCGCCGTTGGAAACGAAGAAGGCCGCACTGGTTGCCGCAAACGAAAGGCCGGCGAACATGCCCAGGCTGCGCAAGCTGTGTTGATGGATGCGCGCGTAATAGCGCCCGGCGTACCACAGCACGGCATAGGTGGGGATCAGGAACCAGTAGGCCGCGGTGACGCAATAGTCGCTCACGTTGAATTGCGTGATCGAGATGTAGTCGACCAGCCCGGCTTCGATGAGCAGCACGCCGAACAACACCGGACTGGCGATAAAGAAACCGGCCAGCAGGAACACGGCCAGCGATGCATCCGGCAGATGCAATGCACTACCGAAATGGTGCGAGCGCGTCGCCGCCATCAGGGCGATCAGGCCCAGAGCGATCAACGCCGGACGTTGCGCGAATATCTTCATGTCGTTCTCCTTGAAAAGATTGATGTGATACAGGCCGGGCCGGAGCGGCCTGGCCTGCAAAACCTTAGATGCCGGCCTGATAATTCAGCGTCAAGTATAACCCGCGCCCCGCCTGATTGAAGAATTGCGCGGTCTCATATCGCTTGTCGAGCAGGTTGTCCACGCGGCCTTGTAACTGCCATTGGGGCGCGATGCGATATTCGGCGCGCAAATCCAGCAAGCCATAGCCGCCCAGTCTTTTGCCCGCCGTGTTGACCAGATCATCGAAACGGCGGCCTTCCGCATACAGCGAACTCGCCACACGGATAGCACCAAAGTCATGCGCCACCTCAACGCGCATCGCTTCGGTCGCGCGGCGATTCAGCAGCTTGCCGCTATTCGCCCCCGAAGTTTGACGCGGGTCTTGCAGGGTCAGCGTGGTGTTGATTTCCCAATCCGCCAGGCGCGCTTTAAGCTGCCCTTCCAACCCCGTCAGGCGTGCACTGTTGATATTGACCGGATTAAAAAACGCATCGAAACCGATCAAATCGGTCATGTCGGTCTGGTAGGCGTTCAGCGACCATTTACCCAACGCCGCGTGTCCCGCCACGCCCACTTCCAGACTGCGCGACAATTCGGGGCGCAAGGTCGCCGAACCGAAGCCGGGGTAATACAACTGGTTGAAGGTCGGTACCTTGAAGGCCGTGCCATAGCTGGCGGTCAAGCGGGTCGCGTCGGTGAGCGCGTAACCGTAAGCCAGACCGCCGGTGGTGTGTCCGCCAAATTGCTGGTTGTTGTCGCGCCGCACGCTGACTTCCAGGCTGTGCGCGCCGAAACTGCCCTGATATTGCCCGAACACGGCGCGGTTGCTGCGTGAGGTTTGCGTATAAGCCTGACTGCTTTGCACATGGTCTTGCTGATAATCCAGACCTGCGGTGAGCAAATGATCCGCATTCACGGCAATATCGTTCTGCCAGCTCAGACTGTCGCGCTGGGTGTTGTAACGGTCTATGTATAAGCCGTTAAAGAAAATATCGGAATAATCCTGGCTGCGTCCGCCGTGCAAGGTGACATTCCAATGCTCGACGGGTGCAAATTTAAGCGCACCGCCCAATACCTGCTGGAGGGATTTGGCCTGATTTCCGGCGAAAATACTGCCATCGGTTTGCACGGTGCTGTCAGCCTGTAGCACGTTCAAGTCCGCCGATATGCCATTGTCGAAACGATAGCCGCCGTGCAAACCCAGCGAAGTCGCATGATACCCATCCTTGTCTGGTTCATTCACATAACACCCAGCTACCAGAGTGCCGCGACAGGCATTGAAACCGCGAACGTTTTGCTGATTGACTTTCGCGTTAAACCAGCCCTGTTCACCGCCGCCAGTTAACCCGACAGCCGTGTTATAGGTGCCGTAACTGCCCGCCGTAAAACTGGCGCTCGGCGTTAACGCGCCGCCGCCCTTGCGGGTAAAAATCTGGATCACGCCGCCGATGGCTTCCGAGCCGTACAAACTGGCACGAGGCCCCCTCACGATTTCGATACGCTCGATTTGCGCCACCGGAATATCCTGAAACGAAGCTGTGCCTAACGTTGCCGAACCGATCTTGATGCCGTCCACCAGCACCAATACATGGTCGGCGTTAGTGCCACGCAAAAACACCGAGGTGGCCTTGCCTGCGCCGCCGTTGTTGGCGAGCGTCAAGCCGGCCACGCCGCGCAGCACATCAGGGAGGGATCGCGCTTGCAGCCGTTCGATATCCTGGCGCGTGATGACGGTGACGGATGCTATGGATTCGTCGGCGGCTTGCTCGGTGCGGCTGGCCGTCACCACCACCTCGTCCAGACTGTCACTTGCGGCATAAGCAATAGAAGACACCGCACACAGCAGTGCGGTAAAAAGTTTTTTCTGTTTCATTTGGATTTTTCCTGAATACGTTCCGGCGACCCCGCCGGAACATTGAACAAAATCAGGAAAGTGAGTGGGAAACAAGGAATGCAGCGAACTAAACCATCATTCATGCGCCCCACGCGCACTTCCTGAACCTTGCTCAAGGCCGGTATCCGGGCTCACAAGTTTTGATTCATCGCCTTCCCATGCTTGCGCACAGTGGCATATCGACGAACCCGCACTTGCTTACCGTTGCGGGGGCAGCACAGGCATTGGAATATTCCGCACCTGTTTCCCGTTTAACTGCGAGGTTTTCACCTCGCTGCACCTTAAAGCGGCGCGGATTGTAGCAGAACATCCGATTTCTGGCGCCCGGCAAATTGACATGATTATTCCAAAACACTTGCAAAACATCTTGTTATCGATTGACTTAACAGGGATTTAAAAACTATAGTTCGCCCATGCAAAGCGAACTCGACGCCCTAGACCAAAAATTGGCACAACTGGTGCAACTGACCCAGCACCTGCGCGCAGAGAACCTGCAATTGCGCCAGCACGTCGCCGCCGCGCTGAACGAGCAGCGCAAAAGCCAGGACAAATTGGCCCAAGCCGCGCAGCGCATCGAGGTCATTCTCGAACATCTTCCCGCAGAATCCGCATGAGCCCAGCCAACACCAGTTTTATCGATGTAAACATCCTCGACCGCGAATTCCGCGTCGCCTGCCCGCCGGATGAGCGCGCCGAATTGCTGGATGCGGTCGCTTATCTGGACCAAAAGATGCGCGAAATCCGCGATGCCGGCAAGATCGCCTCGGTCGAGCGCATCGCCATCATGGCGGCGCTCAACATTGCGCACGAATTGTTGACCACCCGCCTGGGCGGCGGCTTTGACCTCGCCGCGTTCAAACACCGAACGCAGGCCATGCAGGCCGTCATCGATGCGGCGCTGGCGGAGCAGGATGAGTTGTTCTAGAATCGAACCGTGTCCCCTGCAGTGTTCGTCAGATTCATCATTCTTTGAACCAATGAGCTAACGCTTAGGTTGCGCCCCATTCAAGCTGCTGTTGTGAGTGTCCCTTGCGGATGCACCTGATGTGGCCGGGAACCGACCCACTTGAACCCAGGTTCAAGATATTGAGTCAACGGCACAGGCGGGGGGCTTTATTTCGGTGCGATCTTTCAGGGTCGCACTTTTCTTTTTCGGAGTTAGATGATGCGCTACTGGCTGATGAAATCCGAACCCTCCGATTGCAGCATCGACGATCTGGCTGCGATGAAAGACCAGACTGTGGCCTGGTACGGCGTACGCAACTATCAGGCGCGCAATTTCATGCGCGACCGGATGCGCATCGGCGACGGCGTGCTGTTCTACCATTCCAACTGCAAGGAGCCCGGCATCGCCGGCATCGCCGAAGTGGCGAGCCATGCCTATCCGGATGCCACGCAGTTCGACAGGAAGAACAAATACTTCGACAAAAAAGCCACGCCGGAAACACCGCGCTGGTTCAATGTAGATGTGAAACTGGTGAAAAAGATCGCGCTCATTTCCCTCGCAGAACTGAAACGCCATCCCGAACTGGAGAACCTGCGCACCCTGCAGCGCGGCAACCGGCTTTCCATCACGCCGCTGGATCCGGCAGAGTGGAAGTTCATCACTTCGCGACTGGCAAGTTCCTAGTGGAAGCGGTCGCCGCCTATCTGGCGCTCGGTGCGGTCGCCGGATTTCTTGGCGGCCTGTTCGGCATCGGCGGCGGCACGATCCTGGTGCCCGTGCTGTTCTGGTTGTTCGGGGCGCAATCCTTTCCGCCCGAACATTTGATGCACCTGGCACTCGGCACCGGCATGGCAACCATTCTGTTCACTTCGCTCGCCAGCCTGCGCAAACACCACCAGCATGGCGCGGTGGAATGGCCGGTC
>Ga0210044_10007991_pt1 | contig 13299 bp, 11 predicted proteins | sample CryGey13umfilter_2_FD_183959 | JGI IMG/M metagenome (GOLD analysis project Ga0210044, IMG submission 183959) | Groundwater microbial communities from aquifer in Utah, USA - Crystal Geyser 4/9/14 3 um filter (SPAdes) (version 2) | ecosystem: Environmental > Aquatic > Deep subsurface >... | reverse complement strand
TAAAGTTGAAATTAATTTGAATTTCAGAGCGGTAGGCATAAATAACATTGCACTTAGTTTTTACAAAAAATAGTCATCACAAAAGATATAACCAGGTCCGCTTTTGCTAATTTATTTGAAGCATTATTCACCCGGAAATTACAGCACACTTCAATTTTGGAATAATAACAACAAAACTAATCCAGCAAAACGTATTGCTTAAAAAATCAGCGGGCTTTATCTTCGTAAGCAAAAATATTTTTATTACTCACGGAGGTTTTATTACCGGTATTGTCTGCCGATCTGAAAGCAAAGACTATTATGTACTGAATGAAAATAACGACGCAATGATTAGATGCTCGCTGCGGGGTAAATTCAAAAAAACGTACAACCTAAAGAAAGACAAACTTTACCTTACCGATATTGTTGCAGTTGGTGATTATGTGGAGTTCGACATGAACGCAGACGGCAGCGGTGTTATTCATTCAATAAAGCCGCGGCAGAATTATCTTTCCAGAAAAGCGCCCCGAATTAAAGGTGCAAGTTACCGGGGTGAACGCCTTGAGCAAATTATTGCAGCCAATATTGATAACCTCTTTGTAATTAGTAGCACTCAGAAACCTCACTTTAATAATAAGGTAGTGGATAGGTTTATCGTAGCGGGTGAAAGCAGCAATCTACACGTAAATGTTATCATCAATAAAAAAGATTTGGATAGTGACGATTTAATTGAGTTTTGGCATACACTTTATTCTCAGATCGGTTATGAAGTAATAGGTACAAGTGTAAAGTCCGGTGAGGGTATCGACGAAATTCAAAAAAGGCTTTGCGGTAAAAAAAGTTTGTTTTGGGGACAATCCGGAGTCGGGAAATCTTCACTTCTTAACTCACTATTTCCACTGCTTAAACTTGAAACCGGCAGAATTAGCGCCTACTCTGACAAGGGAACTCACACTACAGTTACAAGCGTTATGCACAAAGTTGATAAAAACACATTTATAATTGATACTCCTGGTGTAAGAGAAATTGATCCTTTCGGGATTAGAAAAGAAGACTTGGGACATTACTTTGTAGAATTTAATGATTTTATGATAGACTGCCGTTTTAACACATGCACGCATCATCACGAACCAGGCTGCTCGGTTATTGATGCGGTGGATAGTGGCAAAATCTCACTTGAAAGGTACGATAGTTATCTGCGAATACTTGATACAATTGAAGAAGACATTAATTTTTAATTATTAAAATAACTACGATTTGTTTGAATACTTTTTATTTAAAATTTATATTAACGTTAAAAATTTTATAGATTAATGGAAGATTTTCTCTCAAGTTCAATAACTACTTTTACTGCTTTTCTTTCCGAAAAAGAAAAAGATATTAGAAACCAGGTTAACCCTTGTATTGTAAGTTTTATATTGGATATCAAAAGAGTTTTATATTTTGATGACCCATTAGAACTAATCAATAGTTTCGATTTATCGCTTTATTATGAAAAACCTGAGGAACAATTTTCTTTTACAGCGCTTGGAAGCTGTATTGAAATAACTGAAAACGGCAGCGGTCGTTTTGTTGCGACGGTAAAAAAAATAAAAGAATGGCAACGCAGCTCATTCACCAACAAGCCGAAAGATGATGCTTCGTCTTATCCCCTCTTCGTTGGCGGCGCAAAGTTTATGACCGAACATTCGGATGAGAACTGGAAAAATTTTTCAGATTCTACCTGGTTCATCCCCGATTTTTTAATTCTTAGCCGCAAGGATGAAAAAAAACTTTTAATAAACTTTACTGTTCAGCCGGGAACTACAAGCATTAGCCTAATAAAAATATTTGAGACTAAATTAAGAATCCTTCTATCTGTACAACCGCTTGAGGGAAATTTCAATTCAACTAAACTTCTTTGTACAACGGGCAACTCCCCGAAAGACAAGAAAAAATGGAAGCAGATGATTGAAACTACTCTCGAAATCATAAAAACAGGTGAATTAGATAAAATTGTTCTCTCACGCAAAATTGATTTACTATTTTCGGACGAATTAAATATTTTGACGCTGCACAGTAAACTTAAAAACGCATACACTAATTGTTATAATTTTATTTTTAAGAGCGGTAATTCTTTTTTCTTTGGAGCTTCTCCGGAACGTCTCGTAAAATTTAATAAGGATGAATTGCTGCTTGAAGCTCTTGCAGGCTCTGCTCCAAGGGGGAAAACTTATGACGAAGAGAATTACAACACCAATGAAATTCTTTTAAATAAAAAAAATATAAACGAACATAATTTTGTAGTTGAGCACATAAAAAATAATTGCAGCAAGTTTGTAATTAACTTAACATTTGATGAACACCCCTCAATAAAAAAACTTCCGAACATTCAGCATCTATCCACTCAAATAAAATGCACATTAAATGATAATGTTCCACCTTTAACTTTTATCGATAAATTATTTCCGACTCCTGCTATCTGTGGTGTACCAACTGAAAGAGCGCTTCAATTGATTAAAAAATATGAGAATCATCAACGCGGCTTGTACTCCGGATTAATTGGCTGGTTTAATTTTGATAACGAGGGTGAATTTGTTATTGCAATTCGATCTGCATTATTAATTGGGAAAAGAATTTTTGCATATGCGGGATGCGGCATTGTTCAAGATTCTGATCCTGCAACGGAATTTGAAGAAACAGAATTAAAGTTAAAACCAATTCTTTCGTTATTCCGATAGTCAAATGAAAATAAATAGAAACACACTTTGGGCAGAAACATTTGTAAATGAGCTTGTAGAAAGTGGAATTAAATATGCTTGCGTTTCGCCCGGTTCGCGGAATACTTCTCTAACACTTGCCTTTGCCGGAAATAAAAATATAAAATCGTTCGTGCATATAGATGAGCGGAGTTCTGCTTTTTTTGCGCTTGGATTGGCTAAAGTTAGCGGAAGCCCTGTTGCAATTGTTACAACTTCCGGCACAGCCACTGCAGAATTATATCCAGCAATAATTGAAGCATATCAACAGCGGGTTCCTTTAATTGTTTGCACTGCTGATAGACCGCCCGAGATGCTCAACCGCGGAGCTAATCAAACTATTAATCAAAATAATCTTTACAAAAATCACATCTGTTGGTTTTTTGACGCCGGACTTCCTGAACCAAACGGAAAAAAAATTAAACATATTAAAGCTCTTGCGAATCGTGCGGTTTTTGAATGCTGCATACGCTCAAGAGGACCGGTTCACTTAAATTTTCCTTTTCGTAAACCTTTCGAACCTTATGATTTTACTGATGATGTTAGCATTGATCTAATTGAATATGCCAATCTCCCAATTTCTAAAATTAAAATATACGATAGATCAGATGAACCGGTTATTAAAAAAGAGAAATGGTTCATTCATCTTTACAACTATGTTCGGAAGTTCGATAAAGGATTAATATTTGCAGGACCCGAAAATTACAATCTCCCCTTCCATCAAAATTGTTTGAAGCTTTCTAATTTACTCGGTTATCCTTTGCTTGCAGACGGCGCATCACAATTAAGATTTGGACAATCAAACGATGAAAATCTCATTACAAATTATGACGCTGTTTTACGAAGCAAAAATTTTTCAGAAGAACACAATCCCGATATCATTATACAGTTCGGAAGGACAGCAACATCGAAAGCGCTCGAAGAATATTTTGAGCAATGTAATTCTCTTCGATTTATGATAAATGAATTCGGTGACTGGTTTGACCCTTCAAACAAAGCTAACGAAGTTTATGCTTGTAAACCGTTTCTATTTTGTGAAAAAATGAATGAACAGTTGGAGAAGCAGAACTTTATTAGAAAGACTTCCCGGTGGCTTAATGAATTTAAAGACGCTGATAAAATTGCAAATAACCTGCGGGTTAAAATCATCGAACATGCAAAATTTCCGAATGAAGGAAGAGTAATTAAAGAATTGATTGACGCCCTTCCGGACGATTTAAACTTGATGCTTTCTAACAGTATGCCTGTGCGCGACTTCGATTATTTTGCTCCACGGACAGATAAAAAGATATCCGTCTTCAACAATCGTGGAGCAAGTGGAATCGACGGCATTACTTCTACAGCGCTTGGGATTCTTGCAGATTCCGGAAAACCGACTCTCCTTTTAACAGGCGATATGGCTTTTTATTACGATCTCAACGGACTTTTAGCTGCAAAAAAATATTCGCTCCCTTTAGTTATTGTCCTCATAAACAACGACGGCGGAGGCATTTTCGAAGTGCTGCCAATTTCCGCTTATGGAAAAGTATTTAAAGAATATTTCATCGCATCGCATCATCTTGATTTTGCCCCGTTCGTAAAAGGTTACGGCGGTAATTATAAATTAATACAAAGTTGGGAAGATTTTTCCTCTTCCATCAAAAAAGCTTTTAAACAAAAAAAGTTTACCGTTTTAGAATTAAAAACCGACGCCAAAAAGTCATTGAAAAACAGAAGGCTTTACTGGGCAAAAACTGCAGAGGCATTAAACGGATGTTGATAAGCACAGATATCAATATAAATATTGAACCGGGCATTCCTTCCGGTGAAAAAGAAATTATAATTTTTCTGCATGGTTTTAGCGGTTCAACAAGAGAATGGGAAAACGTTCTTCCGATAATTTCTTCTTCTTACGATTGCGTGGCAGTTGATTTAATAGGGCACGGTTTAAGTGAATCGCCCGATTCACCCTTGTATTATTCATCTTCATCTATTGTTTCCCAATTACACAATTTAATTTCACAGTTACCCACCAAAAAAATTATTCTTGCAGGTTACTCAATGGGAGGAAGAGCGGCTTTATCGTTAGCAGTTCGATATCCATGGACGATTAAAGCTTTAATACTAGAATCTACTTCACCCGGTATTATTAATGAAAACGACAGAGCAGCACGAAAAAGGAATGATGAATTACTTGCAGATTTCATAAATGAAAAAGGGATTGAAGAGTTTGTAAATTATTGGATTAACATCGATTTATTTAAAAACCAAAAAAAACTTTCCGAAGACAAACTTCAGAAACAGATAAAAGAAAAATTAAAAAATAATAAAATAGGATTGGTTAATTCATTAATGGGTTTTGGCACCGGCGTAATGCCCCATTTGTACGATGAATTAAACAAACTAAACTTCCCCATTCTCCTCTTGACGGGTGAATTTGATATTAAGTTTACCAAAATTAATTTTAATATTAAATCTTCATTCCGGAATGCTTCCTATGTAATTATAAAAGATGCCGGGCATAATATTCATTTCGAACAACCGGAAATATTTGCTTCGGAAGTAAATTTGTTTTTGACCTCACTTAAATAAATCGCAATTTTTTATCTCCCAATAGAAGCAACATTCTTTTCAAACTTATATCTTCTGTCTCCTAACCTGGGCAAGCCAGAACCCACAAGGGAAAAGACATTAAATTCGCTGTATGAAAATACTAACAGAAACATACAAAAAAAATAATCTTAACGCTTTCCTGCTACGACAGATGACTCATTTAAGGCATCTTACACGGGACATCCTACGCACAAGGAATAACATCATTTTTTTTATATAAATAAACTTCGCGCCTTCACCTATGCCAAATTTGCCCAATCTTTCAAAGAAAAGATTTCTCCATATTAAGCAGCTTTTTTCCTCAATAAACCAGCAAATCTTAAATTATCCAAAACATTGAGGCAAGAAGAATTTTGAATTTACAGTTTTTTTATTAGTTTTGAACTGTCTTTACATTAAAATAAACTTGCAAAATGTTTACTCAAGAAAACTTAGGTCAATATACCATAAAACAAGTAATTGTTGAGGTTAGACATCCAATAAATTTGTTGTTCAAGATTGAGGCCAGGAAACATTTAAATAAATTTGTAGATGATGTCGAAAAGATAAATATAACTGGAAACGACGATTCTTTTGAATTCGTCAATGGGGAAAAGTATTACAAATTCGTGGCTGATTTGGGACGTTTTGGAATGACTGTTGAAAACGTTGAAAGTATAGAAATTGCTGAGCAATTAATTAAGAAATATCTTGTGCCAATTTCTGCCGAACTTGGTTCTAAAATTTGCAATAGGTTCGGTGTAAGAGTTGTTTACCTTTATCCGTTCAAGGATTCTTTTGAAAATTTAATTGAGATTTACAAAAAAGTGTTCTATAGAGATACAACCATATTTGATCCAATAGGAAAAATTAAAGATGTTGGTCTTGTCGCTTTAACATTACGAGAAGATAATGGGTTAGATATCAATCTAAGCCTTGGTCCTTTCAAAAAGGAAGAGATAAAGACCAAAATATCAAATTTTAAAACGTATGATGATGTAATTCCAGCATCACTTATGCTAGATATAGACATCTTTAAAAGTGAAAAACGTGATCTAAGTTTTTCTTCTACTCTACATAGCTACTTAGAACAATCTCGAATAAAAGCCGTTAAATTTAGAGAAGAATTATTTAAGGTGAAAGTTTAAATATATATGGGAACAACAGTTCAAACCCTGGAATACAATTTTGCAAATGAAACGACTCTTGATATTGAAAGTCCACCAAACAAAGAGTTAAAATCATTTGAAACATTTTTGTTCGAATCAGCTACTGGAAGCATAGCATCTTTTTGGTCACCAAGATCAATAACAAATTTATCGAAAACTTCTGACGACGTTTATCCTTCTTACGTTAAAATTGAATCACAATCTCAAAAACAATTAGCTTTATTACAAGGCGAGGTAGAAAAAATTGAAAATGATTATGGATTAGTTATCCTAGAAAAAAATGGTGTTTTTGAGGAAAGGATATTTAGTTTAGATAGACTAAAGAAAATAGACGCTAATTATGTTGGTGCCAAAATAATTATCTCCATAACCGAAGAAAAGAATTCAATTACTACGACAATTAAAAAATCAAGCGAAGAAAAACCTGAGTGGGCATCGCCAGATGAGGAACTCATTAGATTAATTCAAACCTTAAACTATAATAAGTAGTTTGAGAAGTGAAAACTACTCTTTATTTATTAAATGTTGGGCATGGTGATAGCCTTGTATTAAAGTTTGAAGAAGGGGATGATCTTGTTAAATGGGGTGTCATTGACTGCCACAAACCTGCCGCAAATTCAACTTCATCAACATTAAAATTGCTAGTTGAAAACAACGTTTCCAATCTTGAGTTTATTTGTTTGACACATCCAGATTACGACCACTTTTCTGGTCTTGAAGAGTTGTTAAACTATTTCTCAGATAAACAAAAGACTGAATTTAAATTTTATGATTACGGTCTTAACGTATTAAAGATTACAGCGTCCTTATCCTCAAAAAGAGAAAAATCAGAGTTTAGTAAACTCTATGGTTTAGTGTGCTCTTTACAAAGTAAAAATAAATTAGAGTACTTACCCTTATCTGTTGAACAAAGTATCTTCAAGTGTGGAAATAATTCCGTTATTTCACTTGGCCCATATGGAAAAGATACAACTAGTTTTAGCAAACAAGCGGGGAAGAGATTACAAACCTTTAATTTAAATAGTAATAGTAAATTCAAAGACGTAGACAAAAATCTATTGTCGGTTGTTATTGTTATAAAATGTGAGTCTTCAAATATTATTTTATGTAGCGATGCGACTACTAAAAACATTGAATATTCGTTGCAAAAATGGAGAAATAAGTTTAATAGTAATTATCAGTTTGATTTTATCAAGGTTTCTCATCACGGGTCAAAGACAAACCACCATGCTGGTCTATTTAAGGATTTTTCGAATCATTCAAAATCTTTTGCAGGTATCTCTGCAGGCGATCATTATAATTTACCGAATAAAGAAGTTGTTTATGATATAATTGGGCAAAAAGTACTGCTGTACTCTACAAATTATTCAGGTGATTTAAAAAATATGTTCTCTTTCCCCGAAAACAACTCCATTCTTGCGGGAATTAAAGACTATAAAATAGAAGAGGGATTAAACCAAGTTTCTGATTTAATTCCTTCCTTGACGCCCCTACACGGCACTATATCGTTTATTGATGATGGACAATACATTAGTATTCATACCGAGTATCAACATAATCCGATTAATGCATATTTACTGCCGTAGTTTCTTTGCTTTAAATTTTTTGTAATCTTTGGCAGAATATTAGGGCGGCAAAGACTCAACTGAATGGATGGCTGAAAAAGTATGGTCTCCTCAGTAATCCGTTAGCTAACGGAATACGGGTATATGCTGCCAAACCGGATTTTCGAAAGCGCCAATTTAAGTTTTTAGAGATGCCCTTAAGTAATTCTCGGATTAGTCTTTTTATGGAAAAAGATAAATGAGATTATTACCTGCCCGGCTTTTCTAATACTAATTAATTAAAGATTTCAATATCTTAGCACCATTAAATATTTTGGAATTGAAATGAAGTTCAAATGGATAAAGGCTAAAGATTATACCGATATTCTCTACGAAAAGATGGACGGTATTGCAAAAATAACTATCAATAGACCCGAAGTACGAAATGCTTTCCGCCCCGAAACTGTACACGAAATGTACAGCGCATTTGCCGATGCTCGCGAAGATCAGAAAATAGGGGTAATCTTGTTAACTGGTAAAGGTCCAGCAAAGGATGGCAAATACGCTTTCTGCTCAGGCGGTGATCAGCGCATTCGAGGCGACAAAGGTTATATAGGCAAAGACGGCGTACCGAGGTTAAATGTACTTGATCTTCAAAAATTGATCAGAAGTATTCCTAAACCGGTTATTGCACTTGTGGCTGGTTTTGCTATTGGCGGCGGGCATGTACTTCATGTTGTTTGCGATTTAACTATCGCTGCCGATAACGCTATCTTCGGACAGACCGGTCCTAAAGTTGGAAGCTTTGACGGTGGGTTTGGCTCAAGTTATCTTGCAAGCATCGTCGGACAAAAGAAAGCCCGCGAAATCTGGTATCTCTGCCGTCAGTACAACGCTAAAGAAGCTGAAGCTATGGGGCTTGTTAACAAAGTAGTGCCTGTTAAAGAACTTGAAAAAGAAGGTGTGGAGTGGGCAAAACAAATTTTGCAGCACAGTCCTATGGCGCTGCGTTTGCTCAAATCGGCGTTTAATGCTGACCTTGACGGACAGCAGGGAATTCAGGAACTTGCCGGCAATGCTACTCTTCTTTACTACATGAGCGAAGAAGCGCAGGAAGGGAAAAAAGCTTATCTCGAAAAAAGAAAACCGAACTTCGGTAAATTTCCAAAACTTCCATAGTTATAATTATTGTTTTAAAATGATAAAATAAATTATGCGTGAAAGCGAAAACCAAATAACTAAAATTGAAAGCTGGCTGTTGGCAAGCCGACCGAAAACTTTACTTGCTGCTGTCGTGCCGGTAATGGTGGGTTCTGCGCTTGCGGTAAGCGAAGGAAATTTTAATTTTCCTGTTGCAGTGGCAGCCTTTTTATGCTCGGTGTTAATTCAGATTGGGACAAATTTTACAAACGATTTATATGATTTTTATAGCGGAGCCGATAACGCAAGCCGTAAAGGACCGCAGCGTGTTCTTGCCGCCGGTTTAATTACACCCGCCGAGATGAAAGCGGGAATTATTTTTATTTTCCTTTCCGCTTTTTTGATCGGATTGTATCTCGTTTCGATTGGCGGATTGATAATATTATTTATAGGGGTTGCTTCTATCATTGCAGGCATTGCATATACGGCAGGTCCGTATCCGCTTGCATATCACGGGCTGGGGGATGTGTTCGTGTTTATTTTTTTCGGAATCGTCGGCACCGTATTTACGCACTATCTGCATTCCGGAGAACTTTCTGCCGTCGCATTTTGGGCATCACTCCCTGTGGGCGCTTTAATTACAAACATTCTCGTTGTTAACAATTATAGGGACCTTGAGGAAGATAAAGATGCACACAAAAACACATTAGTTGTAATTCTCGGACGCGCCTTTGCACGTTACCAATATGTTTTTATGATTATTGTATCGTTTACTATTCCTCTCTTTTTATTTTTTATCTTCAATGTTAACGGGTGGATCTTCCTCCCTTATTTAACGCTTCCGCTCGCTTACAAACTTGTTAAAATGATTTATACGCTGCACGGAAATGATTTAAACAAAACACTTGAGTTAACCGCTAAAATGTCAGCACTTTATGGTCTTTTATTTTCATTCGGTCTTATTTTCTGATGATAAATATCACCTTAAAATATAAGCCCTACGTTTTACAATTAAAGAAACCGTTTAAAACTTCTAAAGGAGAAATAAAAGAGAGGAAAGGTTTTTTAATTTATCTTCAAGATGATGAAGGCTGTAAAGGAACCGGAGACTGCTCACCGTTTCCGGAATTCGGTTCCGAAACATACGAGGCTGCCTTTGAAGTAGTTAACAATTTGAACACAAAATTTTATATTGACGTTAACGATGCTTATAAAACCGTTGAACTCAGCTTATCGCAGTTTAATAATTTACCAGCGCTAAAGCACGGGCTTGAACAGGCGCTCATTAATTATATCTGTTCGAAGAAAAATATCTCACTGAATGAAGCCTTCAAATTATCGTCAAAACGGTTTGTAAATGTTAATGCTGTTATTGGTTTTTTAACTACGAAACAAACAAAAGAAAAAGCTGCCCGGTTTATCCTGGAGGGATTTCGCACAATAAAACTGAAAGTTGGAAGAGAAGATTTCGAAAAAGATTTTAAATGTGTTAAAGCTGTAAGAAATTTAAATGACAATTTAAATATTCGTATTGATGTGAATGGCGTTTGGAGTTTAGATGAAGCGGAACAGCACTTAATCGAATTAAAACAATTTAGCATTGAGTATGTAGAACAGCCCGTTTCTAACATAAAATATTTTGGCTTGTTAAAAAAAACATGCAGCATTCCACTTGCAGCGGATGAATCACTCCGCACGATCAAAGATGCTGCCGGAATAATAAAAAACAAATCCGCTGATGTATTGATTCTAAAGCCAATGCTACTTGGGGGCATAATCCCGATGCTTTCGATTTATAATGAAGCAATAAAACATAATTTGAAGTGTGTAGTTAGTTCTTCATTAGAATCCGTCGTAGGTCGTTCGTATGCATTGTTTGCCGCTTCTCTTATAAACGAAAACACTGCGCACGGTCTCGGTGTTGATGATTATTTTAAAAATGATCTATTCCCAAATCCATATCCTGTAGTAAATGGAAAGATTAAACTTGGCTAAACCAGACATGAATAAATTGTTACTGTTTCAAGATACTATTGCTAATAATTTAATTCTTAACCCTGAATCGCCAGCCATAATTTCCGAAACAACAGAATTATCTTATAAGGAACTTATCAATAAGTCTTCCGCTGTTTCTAATTATTTAATTCAAAAAGGGATAACACAAAATAGCAGCGTGGGTATTATTGCAGATAATTCCATAGAATTTATTCTTTCCATAATGGCTTTATGGAATATCGGCGCTGTCCCTGTTACAATTAATATTCGACTAACTGCACCGGAGTTGGAAAGAGAATTAAATTTTGCCGGAATAAAATTTTTACTTACGAATAGAGATGTTGATCTTTGCGACCGGATTAAAATATGTATGGACGAATACGCAAGTTTAACTCAGCAGGGTTACTTTTCTGTAGATATGCACTCATCTTCTCCGGCTTTAATAATGTTTACCTCCGGAACTACCGGAAAACCAAAAGCTGTAGTTCATTCATTCAATTCATTAACGAACAGCCTTAAAATTGGTCTTACATTTTTTAATTATCAAAGCGGTGAACGATGGCTTGCCAGTCTTCCCTTTTATCACATCGGTGGATTTCAAATTTTTATTCGAGCATTTTTAACCGGCTCGGCAGTTATTCTCCCGGATGAAATTAAGAATGAATTTCTTTTAAATGCGATGTATGAATTCCGCCCGACTTATGCATCATTTGTCCCGACACAGCTTAATAATTTTATTGAAAACGGAATAAAGCCTGTCGATTCGCTAAAGCAGGTTCTAATCGGCGGTGGATTTATTTCTCAGGAAATAATTAGCCGCGCAAAAGCGAATGGCTGGAATACGGTAAAAGTTTACGGCTCTACGGAAACGGCATCATTAATTACAGCCCTTAAAAAAGATGATGATAAAATAAATTCTGCAGGTAAACCGCTTCCTTCGGTTGAAATAAAAATATTAAACGACAAGGGGAGAGAACTTGCAATTAACCAAAGTGGAGAAATTGCTGTTAAGTCGCCCACACTTTTCATTAATTATTTAAACAATGAAGAAGAATATAAAAGTAAATTTATCGATGATTTTTATTTGACGGGCGACTTTGGTCATCTGGATGAGGAAGGATATTTATTTGTCGAAGCGCGTCGCACAGATTTAATAATTTCGGGAGGTGAGAATATCAATCCTTTTGAGATTGAAGAAGTATTGCTTTCTTATTCCGGGATAAAAGAAGCGGTTGTGTTTCAACTAGAAGATAGCAAATGGGGGCAAATACCGGCAGCGGCAATTACGTTATACGAAAAAATAAGCGTTGAAGTTTTACAAACATTTTTACGCGAACGCTTAGCCGATTATAAAATTCCGCGCCGAATATTTTACTTAGACGAACTGCCAAAAACTCCACTCGGGAAAATTCAAAAAGAAAAAGTAAAAGAAATTTGCGCTGAGCTTTGATTCCATATTCAATCTGACAAATGACTTTTGCTTTATCTTTAGCCACGAGTTTCGAAGATCAGCGATCATTCTCAAGTAATTCGCCCGGCGCTAAATATCGAAACAAAATATTTAAATGCTTTCTCGGAAGAACAAATTAAAAAGTTACTAAGTGAACAAAGTGAAGTGAATTTAACCGATAAACTCCGCAGTTTCGAATCATAAAACCTTTAATCGTTTTATTTTTTCAAATTACTATTCACTGATCTGCAACGGTTAGGAGTTAAAATTCAAACTGAATTTCTGCTGACTTCTAACTCCTAACTTCTGTTTTTCATCTTTCGTATTCTAATTATAAAAATCAAGTTCTCATCAATTCATCATCTTGCCAAAATCATTTTGTTGGTTTTGCTGAACAAATTTGTTTTAAGTTGATAAAAGTAAATCCCGCTTGTTAAATTCTTAGCATCGAATGTTATTTCGTAAGCGCCGGCTTCTTTTGTTTCATTAATAAGCACTTCTACCTCGCGACCGAGTACATCAAAGACTGCAAGGTTTACAACTCCTCTTTCCGGTAAATTAAATTTGATACTCGTGGAAGGATTAAAAGGGTTTGGATAATTTTGCTCTAATGAAAATTGTTTCGGCGCACCAATATCCACTTTAATAACACTTAAATATTTGAACGAACCATTATGATCAATCTGTTTAAGTCTATAATAATAAACTCCCGA
>Ga0210044_10007990_pt1 | contig 13300 bp, 24 predicted proteins | sample CryGey13umfilter_2_FD_183959 | JGI IMG/M metagenome (GOLD analysis project Ga0210044, IMG submission 183959) | Groundwater microbial communities from aquifer in Utah, USA - Crystal Geyser 4/9/14 3 um filter (SPAdes) (version 2) | ecosystem: Environmental > Aquatic > Deep subsurface >... | reverse complement strand
TATAGGAGATGTGTTTCAACATAAATTATTAAAAATAAACCTATCCAATTAAATTTTATCCCATGTAACTTAAATATACTAGGCAGGGAGAATTGAAAATACTATTTAACATAATATAAATTATAGAGCATAAATAAGTCAAAAAAAAACGAAAATGTAAAAGACCTAGTTTATTTTGTCGGTTCAAATGTAAAAAAAGATTTTTAATAAACAATAAAAAAAACATAAAAAAAAACACCACTTTTTTTGAAAAAAAAATAAAAAGATACAAGGTTGAAAAATAAGTATATAAATATTTTTTGCTAGAAAGTTGATTGCAAATTCGCAATTCGGGTGGAAGTGCTACTACACTTTCCACAAGAACCCGAATTGCTTTTAAACGCTTTTAAAAGGATTTTAAGCGTAATGATACAAATGTATTAATATCTATTTATTATTTACTAGGGCTTAAATATACAAGCCATAAAGCTATAAATAGCATTATTAGATAAACGATTACTTACAATAATATGAACGACACCAAAATATTGGAGTCTATCATATTAATTTTGTAAATAAATGTAAAATGAATAACTTACAATAATAAAAATTCACTTCCTTGCTAGTCGATCCCTTTTGATAAAAAAAGTAAAAAAATAGATTTTAATGGAGGCTCTTAAACCGCTGCCATAACATGTTGATTATATTATCCTAAATCTAAAATGACTTTTAAAAATTAGATACGATTTAGGATAATATAATCAATTTTGGAACGCTATTTATTCCTCCTATTAAAATCTATTTTTTTTAATATTGCTTTATCAAAAGGTTTCAACTCAGCTCTAAAAGGAAGTAAGTATTTTTTAAAATATTGTAAACGTTAGTAATTTTCTAAAAAATTTATTTACAAAAAAAAAAAAATCAAAAGATTTCAATCTAGATAAAAATAAGTAAGTATAAAAAAACAAAAACTGCACCTGCCTACAACGGGATCCAGCTACCCGCAAGCGGGGATTTTAACCACTAAATTTAATAAGATGAACGAAATTTCAAATAACCACAAAACTGTGAACGAAGCACTAAACCCCAGCTTGAGGGTAGGTGATGTTGACAGTAGTGTTTCTGATGTTGTCCACTGGTTTAATATCAAAGTCATAAACAAGCGTGAAATTGTTGAATTTCAGTCTTGGTCTGGTCTTAAATGGAAGTTGCGTTTGAAATATGATTGGTATTTCAAATATCGAGCAGCTTTACTTCAAGTTAAATATCCAAAATTTGAAGTTCAAACATATTGGGGAAATGAACCAGCTACAGGAAAAACACTTGAAGAAATTAGAAATGCTAAAATAAGAGCTAAAAAATCAAAGATTACTGAATACAAAAACAAACTTGAAAAAGCAACAACAACCTGGTCAAGTCTCTTTCCTATTGAAGATGATATTGACTATCAAAGAGCAGTTGAAAAGATTAACCGTCTAGAATTTGAGTTGAGGTCTATTTAACATTACTACCAGACCTACCCCACATCAAAAAAGCCTACAATTGTAGGCTTTTTACGTTTTTACATATTTATAAAGTTATTATTTGTTTACCAAAGTTAAACAATAGCCTCTAAAGTGTCCTTCAGGACTGGCTACAAGTACATTATTTGCATCGTAGTATTTTGCATTTGTAAAAAATTCTACTACTTGACTGTTTTTAGTTATGCGCAAAAATTCTGTTGTGCCAACTAATAAAGTAGCATAACTAATATTATTTCCTACAGTTAAAAGACCATAATAATAAATCTTTTCGCCTGAATTAACATCACCTACAACAAAATTTTGAGGTGCTATATATTGAGGTTGTGCCGATGTTACAGGTACACTAGGCACAACTGCCGTACCTGTTAAAGCTTCAGTAATTATTGGAGAAATTAAACATTTAAAGTTTTTATTTCTATTTTCTAAAGCTTGTGCAAATTGTTGAACAGAATCTATTAAATTTTCCATATTTAAAGTATTAAATTTTTATAATCTTGTGTTAAAACAAAACCATTTTCTAAGCTTATTGCTTCAATTTCTTGGACGGTTTGAGTAATTTCAAACACAAATTCGATGTAATTGAAAAAGGTTTGCTCTTCTTTAATTTCCGTTGAATTTTCAAAACGTATAAGAATTTTTCCTTGTAAATATTCTACCAACTTTGGTGAGATATTGGATTGCGAGTTTCTAATAATTGTCATATCTATTAATTTTGATATTATTTTTTTTAAAAGCAAAGCCGACCACAAGTGGTCCAATTGGAATACGACCACGTGGCAATGGAATTAACGCAGAACGAGCCAACCAAGAAACCATCTACCGAAGAACCGCCGACCAAAACCACCCGCCAAAAATCTCTAGAGGCTTCAGAGTTTTGATAATAGTAGTCGCACAATTTAGTTGTGCTACTACCAACAGCTGCTTTTGGTAAAAAACCAACCATATCTTGAATATCTGATATATAACCTCCTGATGCGCCAATATATGGCGCAATTAACGCTGATTGGTTGTCAGGCAATTGGTCTTGAAAATAATTTGAGTTATTTGTAAGATAAACTGGTTGTGCAACAGCGGCACCTGTCCATCTACCATCCCAAGCAATACCATCTATCATTATCCAAACATTACCATAGAAATTTTCGATACCTCGATAGGTCATATAATCGGTTAAATAACCTGCCGTACCGTTAAGGCTAACATTATTAGTTGTATTCCCGTCACCCAAACTCATACCTGTCCTACCGATATAACTGTCAGCAACCCAAGTGCCACCTGATAAATTTGTTCTACCAGCGCCAATGCAAGTTTGAGAATTAAAATTGGCATATTCTATTAAATAAAGTAATTGAATAGCCGAATGTTTATAATAAGTCAATTGTCTAAATCCTGTGCCACGTGCAGCTGCCATTGTTCTATATTCTGCTCTAGTTTCATTTACTTTAGGGCATTGGAAAGGCAAAGAGCATAATTTATCGCCAGCAGCGTAACTATTTCCTATAGCAACAGCATCAGTAGCCATAGCACCTGTTGAAAGGTCAAACATTGAACCTTCAAAAGCACCTATATATATATTTTCAACTTCAACACCATCTTTTATAAATGCCGGGTGTAATTCAAACCCTGGTAATTTATATAATGATATAGCCCAGGTATGAAGTGTTCCTGCTAAGTTGTGGTATTCGTAAAATTTAGGAATCTTAACCATCATATTGCCGTCAGACCCATCAAGTTTTGCGGTGTAAATTTCAAAAGTATCACCAGCACTAAAATAACCATTTAAATTAACATTAATAATTGTTTCAGCACCTCCGGTAATTAAATAAATTTTATTAGTTGTAGTATTTTTAACACAACATCCCAAATATGCTACAACATACCAAGCAGCTGCAGCAACAATAGATCCTGAAGAAGTTTGTGTACAAGTACCTGAGTATTGAACTGTCATTCCTATTTTATTCAATGGATAAATATCATCCATTTCATAATTTTCTGTACCATCATCTTTTAACATTACACGCTTCATTTGACTTTGAATAGGTAATTTGGCATTACCTGGTGATATGCTTAAAGCTTCACCTGCTATAGAACCAATACGCTGATAAACATCTGTAACAGAATCCCAAGTTAAACCTTGCATCAAACTGTTTACATTTGTCAATGATGAAATAACCGCATTTTGTGCGGTTGATATTGGTTTGTCTATGTCTCTTGTATTATCTACTAGATCTAATTGATTATCTGCTTTAGAAAAACTTTTATATGTTATCATAATGAAAAGATTTTTAAGATGAAACTAAATAAATATTCCATTTTATCTTGGTCTATTTTGCCGATTATAAACAACCATATTAAACCAGCAGTTAAAATGTAACTTGCCAAATAAACATAATTTTTACCTTGGTGCTCTGGCTGACTAGATACTGTCTCTTTAATTTCAGTCAAAACTTTACCGAAAGGTAATGCAGCCAAAACTCCATTAAATAATTTTGACTTAAAAATCCTACCAAAAAAGGTAGGTTTTTTGATTTGTGTTACTTCTGGTTTCGTTGTTTCCATTGTTGTTTAATCTTTAAAAGTAAATATGTAATTGTTAATGCTGAAATAGTTAAACTAAGCACAACGTCAAATCCTTCTATTAACGGTGTAATTGTACCGAAAAATCCAACCGTGGCTACTTTAAAATCATTGTTTTCTAAACCTAACATAAACAAAAGTCATTAATATAATTATCACCGTCATAATTGTTAAAAATCTTTTTTTTTAAAAAGATTTTGTTCTGATTTACGTCTGTTTACCAATCCTTGCATCTTTTGGCCACCTGCCATAACAAAGTCAGTAAAATGGTCTCCAGCTTTGTCAAATTCTCCAGCTAATAGCAAATTATACAGTGATGATCCTTTTAAATAACCATTATTATAAACTTTCGTAAAAATGGTACCTGCACCGACGTTAAAAATCAAGCTACATAATGCATCGAATTGATTTTGTGATAAATCTACATTTTTACAGTAATAATTTATCATTGATTCAACAATAGCTAAATCTTCATTTAAAAATTGTTTTGCTTGTTCAACTGAAATCGTTTGATTAGCATAAACACCTTTTGTATGGCCATAGCCAATAGTCCAAATGCTTGTACTTGGAGCATCTAAATAAGAGTTTAATCGAAGCTTTTCCCAAGACTTAATAAACTCTATTCCGGAAGGTGAAATATTCATTATCATAATCTATTTTTATTTAATTTTAATTTTATTTGTGCTTCTCTCCTATTCCGTTGGTTCTTGTAATCAAAATACATTTTAACGATAAAATATATCGTGGCAAATGGTGCCAACGCTATAATAAAAGCCATAATTAAAGCTATTAATGCTAAAATGATGATCCCAACCGGCAATACAAAAAGAACTATTAAAACGCCTTGTAATAGGTTCGTTTTATTTTTTTTTGAATTTATTTCTAAATTTTGTTTAATTTCGTTGCTCATTTTTTATTTTAATTTAAAAGTTAATTGATAATGAGCCTAATTAAAAGAATTTTCCAAGCAACTTATAATGAAATAACAAAACCAAGTTCATTCACAAAAGGCGAAGAATTTGAAGAATTTGTTATAAATGAATTATTCCCTAAAAATTTGTATAAAATTTTAGAAAAAACACATAATTACAATGAAACCAAAAATAATTTCATTGAATCCGTTTTAAATCCTGATATAAAATTTCAATGCAAAAAAACTAAAAAAGTATTTTGGATTGAATGTAAATTCAGAACTGATTGGGATACAAACAATATGATAGATGCAGTATCAGAAAATCAATTAAAAAGACATCAAAAAATCAAAGAACCTGTTTTTTTTGTTATAGGTTTGGGTGAAAATCCAAAAAAAATAGAAGATTTATATCTAATACCTATTTCAAAAATTTACCCAAAACTTTATCCAAATTATGCTGAAAATTTTTCCATAAATGAAATACCTATTTTAAATATTTTTTGATTAAAAGTTCAATTATTTTAAATAATAAAAAAACGCCTAAAACCGGTAATAATAAACTTTTAATTTTTTGAAATAAATCCATATTTTTATAATCATCAATAGCTTTTTGTTCTTCTTGACTTAAAGAATCAACAGGCGGATAAAAGGATCCAATTTGATGTTTTACATAAACATAACCAGTTGGTGATTGACTATTTAAAATTTCCCACCATAACTCACCATAATGTTGAAAATAAGTATTAACAACACCGATAGTTTCATTATTTTTTGCTATAAAAATTATAGAACCGTTCAACCAGGGCAATTTATCAAATACATTAACATTATTTTTTGCAATTAAAGTGCGATCGACAATTTGTTCTATTTCAAAAGTTTCATCCATTATATTAAAAATTTATAAAATAAAATTGCGATAATTGCAACAATAACATACTTTGGTTTTTTTAAATTTCCCAAATTTACTTCCGGTAAATCAAAATTTAAAACCACTTTTTTTGGTATTGATAATGCCAAAAATTCTTTACTATATGTAGCGTAAGAAAAGACAACAGTATCTAAATTGCCTACAATCAAAGAGAAATAACCATTCGAATCACTCGTAGTTCCATTAGTATTTATAAATTTACTAAATACTGAAACATCGGCTAAAGCTTTGCCATCTGAACCTACAACTTGACCAGATATAGATATATTATAATTAAAATTATCCATATTATTCAGGATTTAAAGATTTTTTAACTTTAATTTTTGGAAAAACACGGTCTACTGGTAATGGATCAAATTTTACAATTGGTTTTTTTCTAATTGGATTTTTACCAATTATAACAGGGTCAACGACACCACTAAGAACTGTTATTTCAGGTTCAGGTTCTAAAGTTTCTAAAGATTCAGTTCTATTTCTAAATTTGCTATTACCATCGGAATCTACAAAAGGTATATAGTCCGAAGTTGTTTCATTTTTACCGCTTTCGACTGGTTTTAATGAATTGACAACAATCGGACCATTGCCAACTGTTCTTTTAACTGAAACAACATCTACAAGTTTAGTATCGTTTGATACTGGTGTTAAAACCGAATTAACAGAAGGAACTGTATTCGTATCAATAGAAGGGTCTAATGGTCTTAAATTGTTCTCAACTAATTCTTCTGATTTATTTTTTGTAAAAAAATAATATAGCCCGATAAATATTAATATTCTAATAATCATAATTTTAAATTTTAAAAAAAAACCTTAGCCCGAAGACTAAGGCAATGAACAAAATAAACCAATTTAAACCAAGTTAAATTATCTTCTACGAGATCGTGTTTTATAAGCTCGTTTATATGTCTTACGCTTAGCTTTATAAGTACGTCGTTTTTTTGGCTTTGAATAGGTTTTTCGTCGTCCTGATGATTTAGAAACAACTTTTAAACCTAATCTTGAAGCTGTTTTTCTTACTCTCTTTATTTTCGTTGCTTTGGAAACTCTCTTAATTCTATTATGACTTGGTGAGTTAAATCCAAGAGCTCTTTTTATTTTCCAAATTGTAGTTGATAATGACATATTATTTATTTTAAAATTTTGTATATTAAAAATCCACCTAAAACATACCAAATTAAATTAGATTGACTGACAGGCGTTCCGCTTGCTGTTCCTGTAAAAATATCAAATGGACTTGAATTTTGAGGTGTTAAAACTTGATCTACAACTGTACCTAAATTACCTTCATAAACAGGATAAGTACTTAGACCAGCCTTTATAGCATTATTTTGCGTTAATGTTTGAGAAATTTTATAACCTCTTTTTAATAAATCTTCCTCTATTAGTTTTACCTTATCTCGCCAAAAAGATTCTTCGGGATTATCTCCAATTCGTGCATAAATTTGTTTTATTAATGCATTAGAAGTTGATAAATCTCCATTATAACCAGTTGAGGTTATCTTTGATGATAGTTCAGCTTCAAGACGTTTAACGTATTTTGAACGTGCACCAATTCCAAATAAAGTGCTTATAACACCTACAGCTCCATTAATTGCTCCTATAGGAGCAACTACAGAACCCAAACTAGAAGAAACACCACCTAAAGTCTTTACTAAACCATTTGATGCTTTTGATTCAACCAAATTAGGCGAATCAAAAGTAGGTGTTATTTGTGAAGGAAATATCATATAAAAAAAATTATAAGTTAATCAATATCATTATCAACTTCCGGATTGATTATATCATTCACATATCGTAATATCAAAAAGTAGAAAAAAGGCATCGTTAAACGCAATAATACACCTTTGTGTATTTTTGCATACGATCTTTTAATAGGGTCTTCGCTATCTTCTACACACGTCTTTTCCCACGCTTTTGTATCAACGGTTAATCGATTTAATTCATCGGTATCCGACAATCCATAATGATCGTTTAATTTTAATAAAACTTGTGCTATTGTCATTAGTTATATTTTTAATTGTTCAAAAAAATAAAAACCAAAGGGGTTCAAGCCTAAACTTGAACCCATTGAGTTGTAATCACTTTTGTTGCTGTATCCGCACCCGTCGTTAATTTTGTACGTAATTTTACATTATTAAGCGGTATTCTAGCATTCTGGTACAAAACAAGATTTTTTACCAAATTTGTAGGATTATTCATTAACATAGACGCATTGTTTTTGAAAACAACACCCTCTGTAGAATTATCTTCAAAATTATCAGCGATTAAACTTAAAGTGCTTAATTTAGCTTTTGCAGAAGCTTCATAACCGGCTGTAAAATCAGTAGCCAAAACAATTTTAGATACGTTTGAACCTAACATTTTATCAAAGTTAGTTTCACTATTGCCATAAGGGTAAACAATAACTTTAGGAAGTAATGTTTGATTACCAATTGCTGTCATAGACTCAATAGAAATAGCAGAATTAGCATTTGCAATAGCAGTAAAAGCTGCCAAATCGGCTTTAAATTTAATACGTAAATTATCTTTTTCGCCTAATTTTAAAACACCTTCAAAATTGATTGGTATTTGATACCTTAACGCTCTGGCAGTTTTTACTACTTCATAAAAAGTACTTTGGGCATAAAGACCAGTCAAATAATCATCCAAATATCCAGTGAAAAGAGCGAAAGGTTGAAACCCTTGCTTTTCTAGAATAACATCAATGTCTATTTTGTTTAAATCGGCGATTGGTGCCAATGTAACGCCATCGGCCTTAACTGATAAAATATCTATTACAAAACCTCTTAGTGTTTCATTTGTAATAACAACTTCAGATGCAATTCCGAAGCCTTGAGGAAAGTCTTTTCTCATTTTTTAAAATTATTAAGCCGTTGGAGGCGTGGTTGAATTGAAAAATTTACCAATAAAAGGTACTTTAATAAGTAAACCTTTTATTTGAACGGAAAAGAAAGCACCAGCAATTACTGCCAAAACTAATTTTACAATTCCGAAACTTGAAGATGAATAACGTCTTGCCATTTTTTTGTTTTTTTAAATTAAAAAACCAAAATTATGGCAGGAAATACGTATTGATTAAAAAGGTAACTTTTACAAATATTTTGCTTTGCAAAAAACTAGTAATAACTACCCTATAAAAAACATTAAAACGTTTTTTATAGGGTAGTAGTTTTATTAAAATTTTATTTATTATTTTTAAGTTTTAGGTAATATTTTATAAATCATTCCAGCGTTTAAATATTCTGTAAATTCTTGTAAATCGGTTACATCAGAAAATATATAAACGCCTTCAAAATTTTGATTTATTTCCGATTTTATAAAATACGGAATACCGTATTTTAAACCATATTTGCGTATAGGTACATCTCCTGGACCTATAACAAATCCTTTATAAATTTTAAAATCTCTTGAATTAGCTTTTATTATATTTACTTGAAGATTATATACTTGATCCATTATAATAATTTTAATTGATTTGTATTTGATTCAAATAAAACATTAATAGCCGTATCTAAAATTTTTTTACCAGCATTATAATCCACTAAATTACGTGCTATTTTTTTAACATCTTGTACCCCATTATATTTCCTAAAATCATAATCGTGGAATTTACACCACTTATCAACCTCGTTTGAACTAGCCATTAATATTGACTTTCTATTACTTAATATATTTGGTAAATTAAAGTTAGTCCAGTATAAATGCCTTCCTCTTTTTTTAGCCGGTATTAATGGTTCATAATATGGTATCACATTTTCCACTACATATTTACCTATAAAGAAGTTGTCTAAAAATATTATTTCTTGATATAACCTCATATCTGGGTATTTCATTATTCTTTTTGTATATTGGCTAATCTGTATCCTACTATGAGTTGGACAAGGTGGACTACTCCAAATAAAATCAAACTCTTTGTAATGGTCTAATAAATATTGATGTGCATCAGCAATAATTACCATATCATTAGGAAACCGCTCTTGATACATTCTTGCTAATTCTGGGTCAAGTTCAACAGCTGTAATTTGATGTTCATCACCCCATTTATATCTGTTACCACCTAAACAAGCATATAAATTTAAAATTTTCATAATTGAATTTTTTTATATAGTTGTATCATTCCAATTTTCTGCTTTAATAACTTATTTTCAGCAGTAATTGTAAAAAAAGAATTAATCATAAATCGAACTGCTTTTGTCCTAGTGTTAATAAATTGTTGGTTCATAACCTCATTTATTGGTTTGTCAAATTCTGATGATAGTTTAATGATAATCTGTTTACTCATAACTTAAAGGATTAGAATTGATAAGCATATTATTGAAAAAATGCCTTCTATAATGTGCCATATTTGTAGTTTGATAATATTGACTAAAGTCAACTTTTGTCCGGATAGGCTTCTTGATTATAAAAGTTGATTGATATATTTTAAATTTTTCAAGTTGAGATTTTAACCTACAGAATTGACTATTACTCAAATCGTAATCATAACGGTATTCATCTAGAGAACCACCGGATTTTAAATAATTAAAACAATTTAAAATAATAGATTTAGAAAAACCTACTAATCCTAAATCTTGCTTTTGTTTATAAGTCAATAATTCAGAAGGAATCATAATCTCTTTACCTCTTTTATTCATTAATATAGCACCATTATTTTTTAACTTAAATTTCATTTTTTTTGAATCTAAAACCGAAATATTAAAAGAATTCCGATTGTATTTTTCGAGATTTATTTTTGCTTGTGCATTTCTTTTATCAATCTGGACACTTAAATCATCTGTAAAATCAAGACCTTTAATTTGGTATCTATCAATCATTTTTTTAAAAGTATTGACACAAATAGTCATTAAAGGCTTTGTAAAAATGGCGGTATTTTTACCATTATAGAAGTTAACATCATAATGTTTGACTTTATAAAGATTATCATAAATATTAAAATTGTAATGACCATTATTTTCGTAATCTTTTAAATTAGCGCCAGCATCTAAAAAGAAAATTGGCTGCTTATTCAACCATTTATTAAATATTTCATAATTCTTTTTTGAAACAAGTCCAGGTACCTCCTGGCTTTTAACTCTAAAATCAAAATATTTTTTTACTTTTAAATAGTTAGCTAAATATTTTTGATGAATGTCACATTTATTCCTAAATAACTTCATTTTATAGTGATACCTCATAAAATTGCCTCTAAATGTCAATTCATAGCGCAACACTTTATCCATTTCATTTTTCAAAAATTGTACATTGATAGGCTCGTTTTCACGAATGAATTTGTTTAAATCTGATAATTCCTTTCGTTTTTCAGCTTTTAAATCTTTAACTTTAGATAAATAAGAAATTTCGGCTTGACGAAATTCAAGCGTTTTGAAATAATTAAAATCTTTGTCATTAATAGCCGATTTATTCAAACCAATCATATAGTCTGAAAATAAAGTATGCCGAAACTGTTTATAAAAATCGTTTGATGTTTTTTTACTCATTAACTTATCAATATAATTCATATTGATAAGACGATGTTTTTTTAAATCTCCATCTTTAGATTCATATTCTGAACCTTTATGATAAATTTTAAAAAAATTACCTTCTGCAGTTTTATAACTTACTGATGTTGCAAAATCTCGACCACCTTGTTTTATATTATTTTTAACTTTATGAGCTATTTGTTGCTGATATTTCAAATACGCCATAGCATCACTTTTTGAATCAAAATATTGATTAAAACATAGATCTAAGCGATCTATTGTTGTAAATTTTAAATTTGGAATTTGCTCCAATTTAAAAAAATGACATAGATCATTAAAAAATATATCAAAAAATTGTATTAATCTTTTATGTATTAATCTAGCTTGAAATTTAAAATTGTGAAGTTTCAAATCGTTTTGCTGGTATGATTGGCTTTTACATTGTGGTATAAATTGCGCCAAGTTGTGCCCAAACAGATATTTTGGAACCGAAAGCTCAAAAGTAATGCAACCTTTATTTTTATTGATTTTAAATGTAACATTAGAAGATTGAGAGGTTAACCGATACTTTCCAATAGGGTTAGAATCAATGGTGTTTCTAGTTTCACCATTGACAAAAGTTACAGTCTTATAATTTAATATGTGTAAACGTCTTAAATTATTCTTAGTCAAGGTAGATCCTTTTAAATGTTCTCTTTCCGAAACCATTTGTAAAAAATCATTTTTATCCAAATAGGAATCTTGTCCGGTATTTTTGTCTTTAAAAATAACCATTTCAAAAAGATTTTTATTACATTCTAACATTGCTAAATAAAGGTCGTTGTGCTCCAGACAATAGTACTCGGATGCTTTTCTGTTTTTTCTTAGTTCCGCCTGAACGACATCAGTAACCTTATCGGTAATACCGTAGAGAGAAAATCTAATAGTGTCAATCATTAATTATCTTTCTAATATTTCGATAAAATCGGAATATATCGTAACTGCTTTTAAAAGATTATCAGAAAATTCTGTATTTTCTAAATCATCCATTTTTAGATTTCTAATGCGTTGATAGGCATTAGGAACAATGACTTTGACACTTTCTAAAGGCAATTGAAGCACATTAGAAATTTGCCACCAGATAAGCTTTTTAATAGTTTCTAACATAGATAATGAAATTTAAAAGCCTGCTTAATTAAAAGCAGACTTTTAAGGTTAATACTATTCAATTTTCCAAGCTACAAGTGATACAAAAAACATTTCCTTAGCATCTTTAACTAACTTAGAACCTCGAAGGTTAAAACTTATCGTGTAATAATTACCGATAATAACATTTTCTAAAAGCTTGGCATTGTCTTTTTGAAATTCAAATTGGAAGTATTGAGGGTATTCACCTTCAATTGTACCTTCGACATCAATTTTTGAAAATTTAGAATTTTCAAAAGTTTTAACATCCGAAATATTCAGAATCTTTACGCGCATTTCATTTTTGCTCATTTTTAATATATTTAAAGATTAATAAATTCGATACTGTATAAAATTTCTGTTTTGATCATTATATAGTTCACGTGCTTTAAAAGAATCGGTTACATCAACTAAAAAAAAAGTAACGAACCTTAAAGGTTCTTTAGGATAATATAATGGACGCATAACTTTCTTACCAACCTTTTCTAAAAACCAATCTAAATCGTGAAGTTTTAAAACAGGTTTATTAATTTTCTTTGATTTTTTTAAAACAGTAAAACCAATTTTAGTATCAAAATACATTCGTTTCATATTTAAGCAGTTTTAGAAATTTTGTTAAAATTAATAGTTTGACTATCGTTTTTATAACTTTCGTTAACGATAAGAGAATGTTTGTCGATTTCAAAAATCTTCTCTAATTCAATTAGGATTTTTAATTTTGCGAAAACTTGGTTTTTTAATGAATATTCTTTATAGACTTTTG
>Ga0210044_10007986_pt1 | contig 13310 bp, 8 predicted proteins | sample CryGey13umfilter_2_FD_183959 | JGI IMG/M metagenome (GOLD analysis project Ga0210044, IMG submission 183959) | Groundwater microbial communities from aquifer in Utah, USA - Crystal Geyser 4/9/14 3 um filter (SPAdes) (version 2) | ecosystem: Environmental > Aquatic > Deep subsurface > Groundwater... | reverse complement strand
TGTTTTGAAGGAAAAGCTAATTGTGAAAATCCAATTCCAGCCATTGAAGCCTCTACACAAATTCAGAAAATAAAAGAACAAGCAACATCAGAAAATTTTGCTGATCTTGTATCACAATATTCAACGGATATTGGTACAAAAAACTCTGGCGGTTCACTTGGAAAAATTGATCCAGGTCAAACCGTTGTTGCTTTTGAACTTGAGGCATTACGCACACCCGTAGGAGAAATTTCTAGTGTCGTTGAAACTGATTTTGGTTATCATTTAATTTATAAATCTTCAGAAGAACCAGTAACTGCATATCGAATTGCACAAATAAGCCTTCCACTAACTCAATTGGAAGATTTTGTTTCTGTTGATCCAAGTCGTATGTGGAAAAATACTGCTCTTTCTGGAAAACATCTGAAACGTTCGTCTGTACAATTTAATCCAAATACTGGAACACCTTATGTTTCTCTTGAATTTGATTCAGAAGGATCTGAGTTATTTGCTCAAATTACACAGCGTAATGTTTCAAAATATGTAGCCATTTTTTTAGATGGAGAGCCTATTTCTATTCCTGTAGTTAATCAAGCGATTTATGGAGGAAAAGCAATTATTGAAGGAAATTTTACCCTGGAAGAAGCGAAGCTTTTAGCCCAACGTCTTAATGCAGGAGCTTTGCCAGTTCCCATTCATCTTTTATCACAACAGACGATTGGTCCGACTCTTGGGAAAATATCTCTTGATAAAAGTATTGAAGCTGCTTTGATTGGATTAAGTTTAGTTGGAATTTTCATGATTGTATTCTATAGATTTTCTGGAATCATTGCGGTTTTTGCACTTATTTTGTATGTTCTTCTTAATATCTCGGTTTATAAATTTTTTGGCGTTACTATGACACTTGCTGGGATTGCTGGACTCGTTCTTTCGCTTGGTATGGCAGTTGATGCAAACGTACTTATTTTCGAACGTATGAAAGAAGAATTGCGTTCTGGTCGTGATCTTCGTTCTTCTATGGATGAAGGATTTCGTCGTGCTTGGAGCGCCATTCGAGATGGAAATATTACAACTCTTATTGCGGCACTTGTTTTGTATGGATTTAGCTCTAGTTTTATTAAGGGCTTTGCTCTTACTCTTTCGATTGGGGTTCTATTAAGTATGTTTACTGCAATTTCAGTAACTCGAGTTTATCTTATTACTTCACAGTTTATACCGTTTTTGCGTAAAAAAGTCTTTTTATATGCTCCTTTCTTAAAATCATCAGAAGAAAAAAAGGTATGAAACAACTCTTTTTTGTAAAATATCGTCGAGTGTGGTTTATTTTTTCAGGTTTTTTAGTGCTTGCAAGTTTTATAAGTCTTATTTTTTTTGGTTTACGTCCAAGCATTGATTTTACAGGTGGAACATTATTAGAAATTCAATTTGAAGAGACACAGCCTGATATAGCTTCTCTGCGTTCATCACTTGAACTCATGGACTATACAAACGCTTCTGTTCAAACAACTAGCAGTGGTGGAGTTATTATTCGACTTTCTCCTTTAACACAAGAACAACACCAAGCACTTCTACAAGCATTGCAGGAGAATTATGGAAAAGTGAACGAACTTAAATATGATTCGATTGGTCCTGTAATTGGCAGTGAATTACGTTACCGATCTTTATTGGCAATGGGTTTACTATTAATTTTAATTGCTATTTATATTTTTTGGGCATTTCGTAAAGTTTCTAAACCAGTACCTTCTTGGAAATATGGAATTTTAGCAATTCTTTCTGCTTTTCATGATATTATTATCCCTGTTGGTATATTTTCATTTTTTGGTTATTGGTTTGGATGGGAAATAGGAACAGCCTTTATTGCGGCTCTTTTAACTATTCTTGGATATTCCATCAATGATACAATTGTCGTATTTGATCGGACACGTGAAAATCTTCTTCAAAAAACAAGTGAATCATTTGATTTTGTGGTTGAGAAAAGTATTCGACAAACTCTTTTGCGTTCGTTTTATACGACCATTACCACTCTGCTTTCACTTATAGCGATCTTTATTTTTGGGGGAGATACTACACGTTTGTTTGCTTTGGCACTTATTATTGGTATTACCTGTGGAGCTTATTCTTCCTTTTTAGCAAGTACTTTGCTTGTAACTTGGCAAAAATGGCAACATAAACAAATTTAAGATGAAAATGATGCACCGCGCTGTTTGTCAATTACTTTAAAAAGATCAATAGGGTGTTTATTCGTCAAATTTTTTGCGATGATCATACAAATAGTTGATTGAACATTTGGATGAAGATTCTTAAAAAAGATATTTTTTTCAGGATCACTAATTACTAAAACTATTTGCTCATATATTTTTTGTTTTAAATCTTGAGAAAGAGATTTACTAAGCTCACGTAAAAAATGTATTTTTACACGTTCTTTTAGGTTTTCGTCTTCTATTGTAGCCACCTGACCACTTGGTGTTTTTGATATAACATGATGTTCAATATCATTTAAGGAAGCATCTTCTTGCATTTGTTTTATTAGTCTAAAGCGACGTCCATAAATGAGGTAAATTTTTGCTGAAAGCCCATCTGCAACTACAAGATAGGTTTTTTTTGAATAATATTTAAGTGGATGGGGAAGTTTCATAGAATTATTTTTACTGATAATAAAAATATCGAAGAGATCTATACTCTCCTTTTACCATAACATAAGTAGTACAAAGTCTTTATTTAAATTTATGAGTTTCTTCTTGACGTGTTATAATAAAAAATTCTATGTGGTCTGTTTTTGCGGTTATTTTTGAAGAAACAACAACCAGAGTGGCTCCCACAGGTTTATTAAGTTTTTTCTCCCAACCTATTGATGTTGTGTTGTTTCAGATACTTTTATTTGTTGGATGGATTCCCATCTTAACTATTTTATTGTGGGGATTTGGACAAATTTGGCTTGATACCCGCAAGGATAAATATAAATCAATTTTAAAATGGACTATTCTTGCAATAGATGTTCCTCGTTTAACTGAACAAAGCCCAAAAGCCATGGAAAATGTTTTTTCAACGATTCAAGGAACTAAATCAACTCCAAGTTGGAAACAAAAATGGGTTTATGGGGTTCATGGGATAAAAAGCCGGTTTAGTTTTGAAATAGTATCAGATGGAGGTTATATTCAATTTTATATTCGTTGTCCAGATAGGTATCGTGATTTAGTGGAGGCAAGTATTTATGCCCAATATCCAGATGCAGAAATTCAAATTGTGGATGATTACATAAATACTGTACCAACGGAATATCCAAATGAAGAGAGTTGGCGATTTTGGGGAACCGAATTTTTTCTTAAACAACCTTCTTATCTTCCTATTAGAACATGGATAGATTTTGAACACACGCTTTCTCAACAATTAAAAGATCCTCTTGCTGTTATCTTAGAACAACTTAGTCGTTTGGAGCCAGGAGAAAAAATTTGGATTCAGATTGTTTTTGAGGCCGGAGGTCAGGATTGGAAAAAAGAAGGCGAAAAAGCAATTGATAAATTCTATGGCAAACAAGAAAAACCCAAAGAAAGCATTTTAGATCAATTATTTGCAGCTCTTTTGTGGTTGCCAAGCGCTTTTCTTGAGGCATTGACTGGCGGATCTGTGAATTTGCTTTCTATGTTTGGATTTGCCACAGAACCTAAAAAAGAAGAAAAAAAGGATACTCCTAAATTAGAACAATTGACTATTCCACAAAAAAATCAAGTTGAATCCATTGCAAAAAAAATTCAAAAAATTGGATTTCAAACTAAAATTCGTGTGCTTTATTTTGGAAAAGGGAAGCAGTTTCGACGCCCTTGGCGCGTAGTCATGCTTAAGGGAATGTTTCAACAATTTACCAATCAAGGGCTTAATGAATTTGCTCTTGATCCAAAAGTAACTCCAGATGATGAATATTTTTGGTTGAAATGGTCGTATGATCGTCGTTTAAAACGTTTATTTGAAGGATATAGAAAACGCGATTTTGCCATGGGAGCAACTCCATTTATTTTAAATACCGAAGAACTTGCTACTATTTATCACTTTCCAAGTATTGATATTAAAGCTCCACTTGTAAAGAAAACAGAAGCTAGACGCGCTGAACCGCCAGTTGGACTTCCTGTGGCTTTTGGTGAGGATGAAGGAATTTTTCTTTCACCTCCACCACAAGCAAAAGCTCCTAAAGAGGTAAAACCACCTGAACCACCATCTACGGCTTCATCATCCCGACCTCTAACAGTAGAAGAAAAAGAAGAAACGTTTCAGATTAATCTTCCACCTATTGATGATAAAGAAAAACACACAGAGCCTCATTTACCGACTCCACCCACATCAACTAAACCAAACCATGTTTCCACACATCAGGTTTCTTTTAAAAAGTCTCGAAAAATTCCAGATGCTATGCGGGTTTTAATTGAACCAGGAGTAGAATTAGAAGATATAAATATTGAGCCTCAAACAGAGGAAGATGATTCTTCTAAAAATCAGAACCCATAATCCCATAACATAATATTTAAACTTATGCCTGCTTACGCTGATCATGACCACGAAAATGATGTTATTTATTTTGGACGCACCAATTATCGAAATGCGATGCGTAAATTTGGTATACGCACAGACGATCGTCGTCGTCATGTTTATGTTATTGGAAAAACTGGTATGGGAAAAACGACTTTGCTTGAAAATATGATCCTTTCTGATATTTATCTTGGGCATGGGTGCGCTTATGTTGATCCGCACGGGGATACAGCTGAAAAACTTATTGACTATATTCCAGAATGGCGGCTTGAGGATGTGGTTTATCTTAATCCAGCTGATCTTGATTATCCAGTCGGATTTAATATTCTTGAATCAGTTGATTCAAGTAAGCGCCATGTGGTGGCTTCTGGGCTTATGGGTGTTTTTAAGAAAATTTGGCCAGATGTTTGGAGTGCGCGTATGGAACATATTCTTAATAATTGTATTTTGACCCTTCTTGAAAACCCTGGGAATTCCTTGCTCGGAGTAAATCGTATTTTAGTAGATAAAGATTTTCGTCGAAAAATGATTGCAGGAGTTCAAGATCCAGTGGTTAAAGCCTTTTGGATTACTGAATTTGAGCAGTGGGATCCAAAATTTCAACGTGAAGCTATTGCTCCTATTCAAAATAAAGTCGGCCAATTTCTTTCGACTGCGCTTGTGCGCAATATTGTTGCTCAACAAAAATCAACCATTTATGCCCGTGAAATCATGGATCAAAATAAAATTTTCATTGTCAATCTTTCCAAGGGACGTATTGGAGAAGATGCTATGGCTCTTTTAGGCGGCATGTTAACCACACAAATGCAATTAGCTGCCATGGAGCGTGTTGATGTTCCTGAAGTTGAACGCAGTGACTTTTATCTGTTTATTGATGAATTTCAAAATTTTGCCACTGAAAGTTTTGCGAATATTTTATCTGAAGCGCGTAAATATCGTCTGGCTCTTATTATGGCTCACCAATATATTGATCAATTAGATGAAAAAGTGCGCTCAGCTGTTTTTGGAAACGTTGGAACAATTATTACCTTTCGGGTTGGTTCACCAGACGCAATATTTCTTGAGACAGAATTTACCCCTCGTTTTACTCAAGAAGATTTAGTCAATTTAGCTAAATTTCAAATTTATTTACGTCTCATGATTAATGGGGTAGCATCTGATCCGTTTTCAGCCTTAACACTGCCCCCGATTGCTCAACGAACCAATTCAACACAAGATGTAATTCAAAGTTCGCGAGCTTTATATGCTCGTCCTCGAGAAGTAGTTGAACGCGCAATTTTAGCTTGGAGTGAAATGGGGGGTGAAAGTGCTGGTCTTGAAGATACTTTTAAAAAAATTGATGAAGAAAAAAAAGATCGTAAAAAAGCTAGGCGTCCACAGTTTGAATATAATTGTACTCGCTGTAACACACTAATTAATTTGCCAGTGGAGCTTGATCGCAGCCGACCGATTTATTGTGAAGAATGTATTAAAATCATTCGTGAGGAACGCAAGAAACCAAAATATGAATCAAAATCGTCCGATAAAAGAGATTCTTTTGTTCCAAAACAGGAGACTCTGCCAACAATTACAGAAGGACAAATTATGGCACACGAAATAAAGCAAGAAGTGGGTTTATCAGCTCTTATTGGAAGTAAACATTTAGAAGATCAAAAAAAACAACCACCAACTTCTGTTATTTCAAATCCACAACCACCATTGATTCCTAAAAATTCGATTCCATCAACGATCGATATAAATACCCCACCGGTTGTATCACAGATCATTTCACCCAAGTCAAATGAAACGGTTGAAAATGAGGCCTCGTCTGTTGAGAAAAAACGGCGTCGTCGTAGGCGTAAAAAAACAAATCAAACAATAGATTCAGGATCTGTAAATTCATCAGAAAATAGGCCTCTTCCTCCGGTTTCTTCATCACCCAATTTAGGTTCAAATAATAATGAAGGAGAAAAAATTTTTCCATGGTAAAATAATTTTCTATGTCTTATTTAAATCCTGAACAAGAAGAAGGTGAGAATATTGTTGCTAGGCGTCATGAGGCACCAGATGTGCTTCCAACAAATGAGAAATCTCCACCTGAAGATGTTTCTTTATTTGGTCGCACAAATTATAGTTCTGGCTATGGAAGCAAGAGATGGATTTTTGGTATTAAACGTAAAGATCGTTTACGACATCTTTATGTGATTGGAAAAAGCGGTGTTGGAAAAACAAAATTATTGGAATTATTAATTCGAGCAGATGTCTTTTTTGGTTATGGAACATGTGTGATTGATCCACACGGTGATTTAATTCAAAGTATTCTTGAATTTGTTCCAGAAGAACGTTTAGATGATATAGCAGTCATTAATCCTTCTGATCGAAATTTTCCCATAGCATTTAATCCGATTGCTAATGTAGCAGAAGAAGATCGTTTTCCAGTAACTAATGAAATGATTGAAATTTTTAAAAAGCAATTTTCATCTGATTGGAGTCCGCGTATTGAGCATTTGTTGCGTTTTACCACGCTTGCAATGATTGATTATCCAAATGGAACAATCAATGGAATGGTTTCTCTTCTTTCAAGCGGCCCATTTAGAGGAAAAGTAATTGAACATATTAAAGATAGTGTGGTGCGACGTTTTTGGGCGATTGAATTTCCAGAATGGTCGCAGCGTTATGATGCTGAAGCTGTAAGTCCACTTTTGAATAAACTAGGTCAACTTTTGGCTGATCCTTTAATGCGTAATATTTTTGGCCAACAAACCAATAAAATTGATTTTTTTAAATTCATGCAGGAGAAAAAAGTTGTACTTGTGAATTTAGCTAAGGGGCCTCTTGGAGATGATGTTAGCGCTTTTTTTGGTGCTATTCTTATTACCAAGATCAAACAATCAGCCATGAAACGTGTAGCTCTTCCTGCTTCCGAACGTTTCCCATTTTATTTATACGTTGATGAATTTCAAAATATTGCCACCAAAACATTTGAAAATCTTTTGGCTGAGGCGCGTAAATTCGGTATTGCCCTTACCATGGCTAATCAGAATTTATCCCAGATTGATGCTGCTTTGAAGGCTTCGTTATTTGGTAATGTTGCTTCTTTGATTACGTTTCAGATTAGTTCCGATGATGCACTTATTTTACAAAATGAGCTTGCTCCTATTTTTGAATTTCATGATGTTATTAACCTTGCAGCAAGAGAGATTTATGTCAAAATGACCATTGATGGGAAACGGTATGACCCATTTTCTGCGGAAGTGCTTACTGTAACAGATCCAAAACACGAAATATATGCAGATCGTATTATCGAAAATTCACGTAAAATGTATGCGACTACTCGAGAAGAGGTTGAGTGCATGCTTGAGGAAGGTGATGATGGTCGATCAGGTAGATCTTCAGATAAAAAAGAAGAAGTTCCACAAGTATCTGCTGATGAAATCATTGTTTGATTATGTCTAAAACACCAAATTACGATGTAAAAGTCAAAGCAATTCTTGATACCACAGAACCAGGAGAGAGGGTTTGTTCTGCATCTGGCCAGACATGGTTTATGGATGAACAGGAAATTGCCATGTATTTAAAATTTAATGTACCTCCTTCACCGTATCATCCAGATGTACGACAAAAACTTCATGGAGCCACTTATACAGCTTTTTCTTGGTGGTGGCATAAAGATACAGAAACAGGCGAGAAAATTTTGACTCATATACATCCACATACAGGGTTTAAGGTGATGAAAGATGAACGTTGGTATGCTCGCGATTTTGCTGAATATGGTTGTGGCGTGGATTTATCACGTTCTTTTTTTGATCAATTATTTGAGCTTGCTCAAACTGTTCCCTTGAGTGCTCTAAAAAATTTTCAACCACCCATAAATTCGATTGCTAGGGCAAGTTTTGGAGATGAGAATAGTGTTTTTGTTGTAGCAAGCCAGACGAAACATTCAGGATATTGTGAAAATGTTCTTGATACCGAAGATACTCTTGAAGCAGTAGCCTCGAATCATGTTTACCGTTCTTATAATATTGTTCATTCTCAACGTATTGCTGATTGCCGATTTATCAGAGAATCATATGACTGTATGAATTCGTGGTTTTTATTTGATTGTCGAAATTGTGAATATTGTTTTGGAGCCACGAATAAACGTAATCGTAAGTATCTGTGGTGGAACGAGCAGCTTTCAAAAGAAGAATGGGAAAAACGGTTCAAACAGATAAAAACTAATTCGTGGGCTGTATTAAAAACATTTCAAGAAAAATTTCATACATTCATTCACGAGAAAGCAGTCTGGCCAAATGCCTTTATGACCCATTGTGAACAGTCAACAGGAGAATATATTGATAATTGTGTGAATTGTAAACAATGTTTTTGTTGTGATGGAGCCAAAGATGAGATTAGAACCGTTTGGTCTCAGATGCACTCACAAGACAATGCTTTTGGTGTAGTTGTTGGTTCAAATTATTGTTATGAATGCCCCGTAGCTGTAAATTCCGAACGCGCTCTTTTTTCTAATTTTGTTTCTCAATGTCAGCGTGTGGAATATTGCGTGGAATGTCAGGACTGTGAAGATTGTTTTGGCTGTTTTGCCTTGCGTCATAAGAAATTTCATATTTTTAACAAACCATATTTAGAAGATGAATATTGGTTATTACTTGATCAGATAAAAACTGCCATGCTTGATAAAGGGGAATATGGCCGTTATTTTTCAGGGAAGTTTTTTCATACACCTCATGATATGTCCAACGGCTCAACAATTTACGAAGATTTTACTAAACACGAACTCGATTATTTACAGATTCATGATTTTGATCATAGTTTAGATGGAGCGTATGGTGATTGGAGCGAAAAAAAATTTGATGAGGTGTCAAATATTCCTGATGATTCGCTCATGATTGATATTAATTTATTTAAAATAAAAGCATTTCAATGTCCTTTTACTCATCGTCCATTTACTTATCAACCAATTGAACTGGAACTATATCAAGTAATGAAACTTCCACTTCCTCGTGAACATTTTATCAAGCGTGTTTTTGATCTTTGGCGAGAATTAAATATGAATGTTTATAATAATGGTACTTGTCAAAAATGTGAAAAAGATATTATTTTTGCCAAAAATCGACTTTATCCTCATCGAAAACTTTATTGTCAGTCGTGTTACTTATTATATTTAGAAAATCAGGGGTAATTTTTGAAGTGAAACAGGAGCAAGAAGAGTTTTAAAATAAATACTGTTCTTTCGCGAAGTAGTTCTTTATTTGTTTGTTCTTTTAACTCTTCTTGTTCCTTTTTCGCTTGAAAAGATAGACTACCTGTATTATTGTAACGCCTGTTTTAACCATAATTTTATGGATCAATCCCTAATTCGAAACTTTTGTATTATTGCTCATATTGATCACGGAAAATCGACTTTAGCTGATCGATTGCTTGAGATGACTAAAACAATTGAAAAACGCAAATTACAGGAGCAAATGCTTGATCAAATGGATCTTGAGCGCGAGCGTGGTATTACTATAAAACTTGCTCCTGCAAGAATGAAATATGAATATAGAGGAAGCAGAAGAGCAGAGAACGGAGATGAAGATATTCAACTTGAAATAGAAAAAGGAACTTATATCTTAAACCTAATTGATACACCCGGTCATGTTGATTTTAATTATGAGGTTTCTCGATCACTTGCAGCTGTTGAAGGAGCTATTTTGCTGGTTGATGCCACACAAGGAGTTCAAGCACAAACTATTGGAAATTTATATTTAGCCATAGAACAAAATCTGAGTATTATTCCTGTTCTAAATAAAATTGATCTTCCAGCAGCAGATATTCCAAAACGAACTGAAGAACTCATGAGTCTTATTGGTTGTGATGCATCAGAGATTTTATCTGTAAGTGGAAAAACCGGTGAGGGGGTGCAAGAACTTTTGCGTGCGATTGTTGAACGTATTCCTTCACCATCTGGAAAAGGGCAGGCATCCACACGTGCACTTGTTTTTGATTCTAAATACGATGATTATCGTGGGGTTATTGCCTATGTACGTGTAGTTGATGGATCTTTGCAAAAGCGTCAAACACTTTCGATGATGGCTACAAAAGTTGAAAGTGAAATTCTTGAAGTTGGATCTCTTACTCCTAAAGAACAACCGCTTGATTGTCTTGAAACTGGACAAATTGGATATGTGGTAACTGGGTTTAAAGAAATTGGATCATGTCGAGTAGGAGATACCATGACCATTGTTAACCAGAGTGTTTTTCAGTCCCTACCTGGATATCGAGAGGTGCGACCAATGGTATTCGCTGGTCTTTTCCCAAAAGAAGGAGATGTTTTTGAATCTTTGCGTGAAGCCATGGGAAAACTTACGCTTAATGATGCTTCACTTACTTATGAACCAGAATCTTCTCCTGTTTTGGGATTTGGCTTTCGTTGTGGATTACTTGGTATGCTTCATCTTGAAATTGTCAAAGAACGATTGAAACGAGAATATGGAATTGATTTAGTAGTAACCGTTCCATCTGTTGCTTATCAAGTTAAAAAAACCAATGGAGAAATGATAATAATCAAGAGCCCACTTGATTTACCAGATCGAAGTTTGATTGAATTTGTTCAAGAGCCTTGGGCAAAAGTGGATATTGTAACCCCAAGAGATTTTGTTGGTTCAGCTATATCTCTCCTACAAGATCGTCGTGGAATTTATGAAAATACTGAATATCTTTCAGAAAATAGAGTAGTTCTGCATTATCAAATGCCACTTGCAACGATTATTGTTGATTTTTATGATAAATTAAAAAGTCTTACTTCTGGATATGCTTCTTTACATTATGAAGTAACTGAATATAAAGAATCTGATGTGGTGCGTCTTGATATTCTAGTAGCTGAAGAGAAAGTAGATGCGCTTGCATCACTTATTTATCGGGATGAAGCAGAAAGAATTGGTCGAAGTATTGTTACAATTTTAAAAGAAACACTTCCCCGACAACAATTTGTTGTTAAATTACAAGCGGTTGTAGGTGGAAAGATTTTAGCTTCAGATCGTTTATCTCCTTTACGTAAAGATGTTACTGCAAAGCTTTATGGGGGAGATGTAACACGTAAACGAAAGCTTTTGGAAAAGCAGAAAAAAGGTAAAGCAAAAATGGAGGCTTTAGGCAAGGGAAAGGTTGAAATTCCCACAGATGCTTATTTAAAAGTACTGCGTCGATAAAATAAAGGATTTATATGCGTCATAAAACCATGCGATTTTTTTGGGCCATTGTCAGTTTATCTGTTATTATTACGATGATTATGAGTATTTTTTTGTTGGGGGTTTAAAGAATTAAGATGAATTATATATGGGCCAAAAAGAACGTCCACCTCATTCTTCTTTTGTTCATGATGCAAGATCATCGGATTTGTCTAGTTTTTATAGTTCAGGTATTTCAGAAAATGATATAGGTAAAGACACAGCCACCCAGATAGATAAAACTCAAGAAGAACCACGATTACGGCTAGTTGCAGAAAATAAACAAAAACAAACACTTCTTGAACGTCGTCAGGAGCAACCCCCACTTATTGATGACACAGATGATTGGTGGAAATCTGTGGGTGTAGCACAAGCCTGGGAGCAAGCTGAAGTATTTCAAAAAAAATTAGCTGCAGGAATTGAGAGTTATCCAAAATTCAAAAAACAACGAATCAAAGAAGTAATTGAGCGACAAATGCAGGCTTTAAAAGATCTCCCATTTCGTATTGATTCTGTAATAAGTTCTATAGACTTTGCGAAAAAATTGCTACCTAGTTTTGATGTTCCTAAGCTTAAACAAGAGCTTTTAGATTACAAAAATAAAATAAAACAACAGACGAACACTAGAAATTTTGATCCAGAGTTATTTTTTCCTTCATTTGTGGTTCATACATTAGCACAGAGGGCACAAGAGCTTTTTCAACAAGAATCATTACGTTATTTTGCTCCTCTTATTGAACGAGCACGTGGAGACATTCGTATGTTTCTTATTGAATATGCAAGAAAAAGAGGACTTCGACCTGAACAAACATCTCTCGAAACAGAACAAATGAAACATTTACTCGCGTTTATCGATGGTCGAAGCGCAGTCGCCCTTCCAATTGAATTTTATTATACTTTTTTACAAGCGTCTCATCTTTTTAAGGATCAAGAAACAGCTCATACAGATGCAAGAACAGTAATTCGTGTCAATATGGATACAGTGTGTCGTGATTTATTTAAAGACGGAGTTTTAGATGAAAAAAAAATATTAGAAACGATTTTTCACGAAATGGTTCATGCAATTTCTGATTGGAAATCTGAAGATATTTTAGGCGTCAGTGACCCGGCTCTTTTGCCTGATCGAGTATTTGACGAAAAATTTAATCCAATTGAAGGAGAAAAAATACCAGCAATATATTTAAATGAGATTAGGACTGAACTTCTTTCTCTTGCTCAGATGAAAAAATATTATCAAAGAGAAATTCCTGGAACAATTCATCTTCAAGGAAAAGATGAACAAACTTATTATGGATATTCTGATCTTATTGAACGTTATGCGCGATTAGAAGAATCTTATCCTGTTGAAATGCAAGAGCTTGGTGATTTGCTTTTGGACAGTATGTTGATGAGAGATCTATCAAAGGTTCACGATTTTTTTAATACACATCCGAAAATTTATGCAGAGGTTCATTATATTTGCACCTTGGCGTTTGTAAGAGAAAAAGAAGATCCTACATGCTTTGAATTACGAAAGTCCTCATAAAGCCTAAATATTAAAAAATTGATACAATAACAAAAAACACCGTGGGAACACGATGTCTTTTGTTTTACAACTAACCTCTTTTTCAATGAATCTTCCTTGTG
>Ga0210044_10007985_pt1 | contig 13311 bp, 14 predicted proteins | sample CryGey13umfilter_2_FD_183959 | JGI IMG/M metagenome (GOLD analysis project Ga0210044, IMG submission 183959) | Groundwater microbial communities from aquifer in Utah, USA - Crystal Geyser 4/9/14 3 um filter (SPAdes) (version 2) | ecosystem: Environmental > Aquatic > Deep subsurface >... | reverse complement strand
CCTTGTTCCCGAAAAACTTTCAAGAGAACAAAGAAGAGTTGTTGAAGAAATGAAAGAAGAAAATTTGTAGCCTATTGACATTTGTAATACATCTGTAATACAATATGACAAGAATAGTAATTAAAAGATTAGTTTGGGATAGTTATAACATTGAATATATTAAAAAACACGGAGTAACTGAGGAAGAAGTTGAGAATGCAGTAAAACTAATTAAATATCACAAACATACACGTAATCAAAGATATCTTGTGGTTTGTGAAAGTGACAAAAGACCTGTAACAATTATTGTAGCCAGAAAATTGTTAAATACTTATTACGTAGTTTCAGCTAGAACGGCAAAAAGATCAGAAAGGAAATGGAATTATGACAAATAAAATTAAAAAATTATATAAGGGACCATCTTATCCTTCTAGGGCCGATGGCAAAATTCCAGTCTTCAATTCTTATGAAGAAGAGGCAAGTTTTTGGGACACACACGCTGTAACTGATTTTGAAAATGAAACAGAAGATGTAGATATTGTGTTTGAATTAGACAAACCCAAAAAAGAATCTTTGATACTCCGTATCCAAGAAGATTTAAAAAGAAAACTTATAAGGGTTGCCAAACAAAAAGGAGTAACAGTTTCTACGCTCTCCCGTATTTGGCTTACAGAAAAACTCCAGTCTGTTTGAATGTTTCGGTTCCCGAAAAACTTTCAAGAGAACAAAGAAGAGTTGTTGAAAATATGCAAAGAGAGGGTCTATAATGCCAGTTATACGAAGTATAATAATTTGGCATGAAACGTTCCGTAACTTTCGGTCAGTTAAGAATGCTTTCTGAATTTTTTTCGAATTTGGCTGTTGCTTGGTTTGCTGCAACTTTTATTTCTTATATAGTCTTATCTTCAGAGGGAATTGCGACAGGTTTTGTGGCCGGAGTGACGTATGGTATTATTAGTTTGATATTCTCGTTCGGGTTGGCCAAAGAATTATGATAGATCCAGAAAGATTACTTACCGCCTTTAATTTGGGAGGAATTTTGACTCTTTTACTGGGAATTATAACTTTATGGTATGTCTCAAAGAGTAAAATTATAAAAAAATAAATGCCGGACGATCTAATTAAAATAATCAACAGCCCTTTGACGGTAATTATTCTTATTGTGATATCTTTTTATTTTATTTATAAAGTTCTGACCAAGAAATAATCCTTAGGGGGTATAAAGAAACATTGAGGAAAGAAGAAGGATTATGGGGAGGATATAAGAAAAATAAGTAGCTTTTATGCAGAACGAGAAAGAATCATTACAAAAAATTTGGGATAGTCTTTCGGATTATGAGAAGGAAATTCTGGACGCAATCGGAACTGTGCCTATAATGCGAGAGTCAATGGAGCAGATGTTTGGTAAAAAAGTCACGGTTGAGCTAGAAGAGAAAGGTATCCTTAAAACTACTAGCTATGTAGCAGAACTTAAGGCAACAGTTGAACGTCTTAAGCCGGACCACGATCTGCTTGCCCCTGATGCTGTTTGGACCGAGGAAGATAAACAATATTCAAGAGCTGTCAATAATCTAAGGACATACGTAAGGGCATACGAGCGAGACAGAAGTACCGACCCAAAAATCAGGGAATGGGGTGAACCTAGTTTATTAAAAGTAAAGGCCGAATACGGGATGTTTATAAAAAATAAATCAATTAATGAGTGACGGAATTGCTCAGCCAGGTAAGGAAGTCCTTGCTCAAGAGTCTGAGATGCTCAGTAGGCAGGTCGAGCGGGAAAAAGCAATAGCAAGGATTATTGCCTCTGTGCCAGAGGATGAGCCTCATAGAGACCAGCTAATTAAGGTGTTAAGACTGGCGACAGATTTCTCAGTCGTACGCTCCTATTCGCAATCACCAGACAGAAAACCCGATCAGAACCCAATAACTATCGAGTTCCGCTTATCAAAACGGGATTTCTTTTCTGATCCTACAAAAAGGGAAGAATTTGGCCATCAAGTTCTTGACCGGGCACGGGAAATCATTATGGAATTTGCTAAACCCCGTACAGGAAAGTACGGAAAATAAAATTGTGGGGGAAAAACAAAGAGACGAGTATGTTCGCCTCAATATTCTGGTTCCGGAAAAACTTTCAAGAGAGCAAAGGATGGTTATTGAAGAAATGAAAGAAGGGGGGTTATAAAGAGGATGTTGGCAAAATTTGGTATTTCACTTGAATACTGCCTTGTTCGTTTGAGTAGTTTTTTCGGGACTCGATCTCGAGCTGGGCACTTTTTCCATCAACGTCCTTCCAAGTCAGGTTAAAAAGCGATCCACCCTGGTTTACAGTGAGAGCTTCATTCTGTTCTATCAGAAATCTTCCAGTTTCACGGTTTATCTGAGGCGATTTCGGAGCTGTGCCATATAAGTGCTGTTCATCTGGATAAGATAAAAATATTTCCGTGGGGATTACGCCTAAATTGTGAATATTGATCCAGCCGTTTTCTGCCACTTGGATTCGCAACTTAACTTTATTTGATGTCGGCAAATCGTCCAGATTAACATGTAAATGGGGCTCTCCCCCTTTTTCTTTAGGTCGCCTAGGCCCTATGATCGCAGTTATATCGCCGACCTGTTCCCAGCCAAGCCTAAAAAACTGTCCGTTTTTAACGGTAATTTCGTTTGTAAATCTTGCTTTAAGTTCTCTTAAGCCTCCGGCAACACGTTCTCTGATTCCGGCTTCCATACTTAATTTTGAGTTTATTTCATTTGGCTGGAATGTGCAACCAGATGTTTTGGGCGCGTACTTCCGGTTGACTCCTTTTGGCTTCTAGCTCTAGATTAAAAAACACCTTATGGTTTTTTCCGTATTTTTAACGGTTTCGTCTACACTTTTTCCAAAATCAGATATTCCCAAAGAGGGAACATAAGAAACATAGACATAACCCCCTTTTGTCTTTTCTTTTTCAATCAAAATTCTGTAATTAAGCAAACTTTTCTTCATGTCTACATTCTATCTCATTGTCTAGGCCACGATACATCACGTACAGTTGAGGATTAATGAAGGGTCTATATAATGGGGCCTCCATGCGTGCTTTCAAGATATTGCCAAGAGATGTTATTGTTGCGGCCAATCTATCACATTTTGCCTTAAAAAGGCTATCTTGGTTTGATTTCTGTAAATCTCATGAAGGCAATATCTCCTTAACCTGCAGGCACTTTGGAATATCAAGAGATACTTTCTATCTCTGGAAAAGAAGGTTTAATCCCAACAACCTTACCAGCCTTGAAGATGATACTAAAACAAGAAGGCCCAAAAACGTGAGGGAAATGACAACTCCGCTCTATATTAGGGACCTTATTTGTACCATCAGATCAAATGATCCGGAAAAAAGTAAATACGAGATCCAGGCAGAGCTTAGTGACATCTATGACATTAAAATTGGCTACAACACGGTTCAAAAGGTTATTAACAGACACCCTGAACTTCTAAGGGCAAATGTAAATCACTTAAGAGGTTTAAGAAAGCACAGGAGTTATTCTATCGCCAGGGTTAGGGCCGCAAGAGAGCTTCGGGACAGGTTCCCCGGATCGCTTCTCCAAATTGACACGAAACATCTTTATATCTTAGGTAAAAGGTTTTATTTGTTTGTGGCCATTGATTGCAAGACTAGGCTTGGTTTTATCCATACCTACAAAACAGGTTCTTCCCTAAATGCAGCCGATTTCTTACTAAAGGTAATTAGGTTTTTCCCATTCAGGGTTCAGGCTATTAATACTGACAACGGAAGCGAATATCTGCTTAATTTCCACAAGTTGATTCAAAGTTTGGGAATTACCCATTATTTCAGCTATCCCCATACCCCTAAAATGAATGCTAGAGCCGAAAGACTTATTCAGACGGCAACTTATGAATTTTTTAATTGGCAGGATGATTTAATTGATGATCTCTACGAAATTAACCAAAGATGTGTTATCTTTACCAAGAAATATAATACCAAAAGATACCATCAATCCTTAGGTTACCGGACGCCTATGCAATACTTAACCATGCTTACCGAGAAGAAGAAAAAGAAAGGAGACTACCTGTACGTTATGTAGGTGGCCAGCACACTCATTTGACTTAAGTATACAACTAGGCTAGAATTCTTATGTCGGAGACACGGTTTTTGGACTGGTGGGAGAAGTGCCCGCCTTTTTTATTAATTTAATATGCAGACACCTAGAACAGAATTTGCACAAGCTTTAAAGGCCATTGCTAACGAGCGTGGTCTTGACCCCTCCGTCATTATAGGAACGATTAAAGAAGCAATTGTTGCAGCTTATAAAAGAGACGCAAGGGAGCGAGGAGAAGATGTAGAAGAACAGGTCTTTACTGTTGAAATTGATCCTAAAGATGGTGGAGCAAAAGTATTTCAGGAAGGTCGTGATGTAACCCCCCCGGGATTTGGAAGAATTGCGGCTCAAACCGCAAAACAGGTTATTCATCAAAAAATAAGAGAGGCTGAAAAGGGAGCCATTATGGATGAATTTTCGGGGAGAGTCGGAACCCTAATTTCCGGAATGGTTCTAAGGTTTGACGGACCTGATGTAAAGATTGATATTGGCAGAACCGAGGCTATAATGCCTGCTTCCGAAAGGATTCCCAATGAAAGACTTAGCTTAAATCAGAGACTTTCGTTTCTTCTTAAGGAGATTAAAGAAGGGCTTCGGGGAAAAGATATTATTCTCTCCCGTGCCGATCCTTTGTTTGTCGAAAAGCTTTTTGCCAGAGAAGTTCCTGAAATTGCATCGGGGAATGTAATTGTTAAGTTAATAGTCCGTGAGGCAGGGGTAAGAACCAAAATCGCGGTTGTTTCAAGCCAGCAGGGAGTTGATCCTGTAGGAAGCTGTGTCGGTCAAAAGGGAGTAAGGGTTCAGGCAGTAACCAATGAATTGGGTGGAGAAAGAGTTGATTTAATTTCATACAGCGAAGATTTGGAAGAACTGGTTAAAGCATCTCTTTCTCCGGCAGACGGACTTTCAGTTAAAGTAAGCAAAAAAGATAAATTGGCGAAAGTAAAAGCTCCGGATGATCAGCTTTCATTGGCAATTGGGAAAGACGGACAAAACGTAAGGCTGGCGGCAAAGCTTACCGGACTCAGAATTGAAGTTGAAGGAACAGGAAAAAATTTAGAGAAGTCTGAATGACATGATAATTCATACTTCTAATAATAATTATGCAAACAAGACCACCGATTGTTACAGTTTTAGGCCACGTCGATCACGGTAAGTGTGTTTCTCCGGATACCTTGATTTCCATTGCTGACGGTAGAATTATTAAGGCCGAGCAACTGTATAAAGAATTACCTGGGTTTGGATATGAAGAGAAAACTGATGGTGGGAAAGTAGTTCGTACTAAAAAGAGTATTTCTGTTTTTGGCTTCGATGGTAAAAAAGTAAAAATTTCACCCATTATTGCTGGTTGGAAATTAAAATCACCAAACACACTTTATGGAGTTGAGTTAAATTCTGGCGATAAGGTTATTACAACAGCAGAACATCCCTTTTTTGTTTTTTCCTCAAATGGAAAGATAAGACAAGTAAGAGCCGATGAATTAGAAAAAGACTGTTTTGTTATTGTCCCGAAAAATCTAAAATTCTCATCCGATTTAGACAAGGTAAAAAATGAAATACTTCAAAAACTCCTAATAACTGGAAACTGGATTGTGTTTCTTAATTCAGCAAAAGCCTACAATTTTTTGCAAAAGATTAGAAAATATGGTTGTGTAAAGCTTGCAAAGGAAGGTTTTTTAACCACAGGATTTGACTCGGTAGCTCAAGATAAATTGAGATTAAGAGCCAGCGACTTTATTAAATTAGCATTCCATTTTGGTTATAAAGAAAAGGAAATCTATTCAATGGTTGATTGCATAAAAAATTCCTCATCAAAATGGAGAGCTGGCCATACCAGTCCTAGACTAAGATTGCCGCAGACACGTAACGATTTTATTAAATTGGGTTATGTTTTGGGGTGTCTTATCGGTGACGGTTACATTCTAGAAGGAGTTTTGGATAACAATGATAAAGAAATACATGAGGCTTATTGTTCCTATCTTAAACAAGTATTTAATGTAAAAACCAAAATAGTGCAAGGTCATACGTGTAAAAGAGTAATAAATACCGGTGGAGAGAGTTTTAATCGTTTTTTAACCGATATTCTCAGTCTTCCTAAGTCAAATAAAAGCGCAACAGTATCAATTCCGCAGATAATCCAGCCTTTCAAAGAGATGATTAAACCTTTAATTGAAGGTTGGTTTGATACGGATGGTTATGTTTCCAAGATTAATAATTCTGTGGAAATTACTAGTAAAAGTGAACTATTGGTAAGAGAAGTTGGGTTTTACTTGTTGGAATATGGGATTCACTCCTCGATATATACCAAAAATGGTTATTGGGTTTTAAGAATAGCAAATAAGCCCTATTTAAACATTTTTTACAAAGATTTTAATCCTAGGGTTTTGTACAAAAAAGAGAGAATCAAAGAGGCAGTTGGGAAAAGTTCTACAAGTAGAATCTTTGATTTAACTCCAATCTCCGGAAAAGTAATAAGAAATGTTCATTTTTTGAGAAAGTTGTTGCAGTTAGATATTTTTGATCCAGCAGAAGAATTTAGAGCCATCATTGACACGGAAGTTAGTTCGGTTAAGGTTCGAAAGGTATCTAAAACCAAAAGTAAAAATAACTGGGTCTATGACTTTACAGTAGATAAAACTCATAATTTTGTAGCAAACCGTATTTTTATTCACAACACAACACTACTGGATAAAATCAGAACCACCAATGTGGCGGGAAAAGAAGCGGGAGGAATTACCCAAGGGATTGGGGCTTCGGTTGTAACTACCAAAGAAGGAAAGAAAATTACCTTTATTGATACTCCGGGGCACGCCTTATTTACCAAAATGCGCTCAAGGGGAGCAAAAGCTTGTGATATCGCCATTTTAGTTGTAGATGCGTCAGACGGAGTTAAACCCCAAACTCTGGAAGCACTTCAATTAATCAAAGAGGCTAAGATTCCCTTTATAGTTGCAATTACCAAAACCGATCTTCCTGCAGCGGATGTCGAGGGAGTTTTAAGTCAGCTTGAAAAAGAAGAAATTCTTTTTGAAGGAAGAGGTGGAAATACTCCCTACCTTAGAATTTCTGCGAAAACAGGTTTTGGGATAACAGAACTTCTTGAGATGATTACTTTGGTTTCAGAGGTTTCCGAAATAAAAGGAGATGCTAAATCTCCCCTATTGGCTGTTGTCATTGAAACTTCTAAAGAAAAAGGAGGCTTAACAGTTTCTCTGGTAGTTCGCGACGGAACTCTCAAGGTTGGAGACATCTTATATGCTGAAAAGTCAGAATGTAAAGTTAGAGGACTTTTTGATTATCAGGGAAAGAGTGTAAAGGAAATTCTTCCGGGAGATCCGGGTCAGATTTTAGGGTTTTCGATCCTGCCAGATGTTGGTTCCATCATATCAACAGACAAAAGTCTAATCAAGGAAAGTACTAAGGTTTCTACAAAAAAAGATCAATTTAAAAAAATTAAAGAAGATGAGATCCCGGTTATTTTGAAAGCTAAAAATGTTGGGGCTTTGGAAGCTTTGGAATCTTCGCTTCCTGCCAAAGTTGTGGTCGTTGATTCGTCCGTCGGGGATGTTTTGGAAAGCGATGTTCTAATGGCCAGATCAACCGGGGCCAGAGTTTTTGCATATGATTCGGGAATTTCAAATTCGGTACTGAAACTTGCCGAAGCGGAAAAAGTTAAAACCTATAAATTTAAGATTATCTATGAACTGATTGATAAACTGCAGGAGATTTTATTGGGGGGAAAGGAAGAAATCTTGGGCAAAGCCGAAATAATTGCTGAGTTTCCCTTTAATGACAAGAAAATTGCGGGGTGTAAAGTAACTAATGGGAAAATTGTTAAGACGGCCAATCTTTACCTTGAAAGGAACGGTAAAGAGATGGGAAGAATAAAAGCTGTTTCTCTTAAGAAAGGAAAGCAGGAGGTAATGGAGGTTAAGCCCGGAGAAGAATTTGGAATTTTATTTGAACCTCAGCTTGATTTTGCAATAGGTGATGTGATAGTATCGGTCGCAAAGTGATGGACAACACCTTTCCTTCTTTGATTTCTTCTGCCAACTCGATCCTTATTCTTTTGCCGGATAAACCCGTCTTTGATCAGGTGGCAGCCGCTCTTTCACTTTATCTTTCCTTAAGGGGCATAAAAGATGCATCAATTTCATCCCCAAATCCTATAACGGTTGAATTCAATAGACTTGTGGGAGTAGACAAAATAACCCAAGGTATGGGCAACAAAAATTTAACCATCAGGTTTAAAAACTACCCTGCAGAAAATATTGAAAGGGTAAGTGCTGATGTTGAAGGAAGCGAATTTAAATTAACTGTAATTCCAAAGACGGGATTGACCTCTCCCCAAAAAGAACAGGTGGAACTTTCCTCTTCGGGAGTTGCCTCTGATTTGGTAATTTTGGTGGGCGGAAATAACGATTTGGATTTTTCAAGTCTAAATATAGAAGATCTAAGCGGAGCAAAAATTGTTCATATCGGCATAAAACAGCTTTTGGCTTCTCCCAATAAGGCAATTATGTCATTTACCCTTCCGGTTTCATCCCTATCGGAATTGGCAGCGATCTTAATAAAAGAAAGCAATTTAAACCTGAATGGGGATTCTGCCACCAACCTAATTGCCGGGATTGAGGAAAGGACCAATAACTTTACGGGAGAAGCTGTTTCAGCAGATACGTTTGAAGTGTTTGCTCACCTATTAAGAAGCGGCGGACAAAGACCGCAAAAGGGTGGGTTAAAAAGGGAATATCCAAAAGGGTCAATTCCGGGACAGGATTTAAAAGTACCTGTCCGTAAAGTCACACAAAGCGTTGCAGGCGGGGAGAACGTCATTACAGAGCAACCGCCGGAAGAGCAATCTATAAACCCGGCTCCAAAAGACTGGTTCGAACCAAAGATTTACAAAGGCACCTCAGTGTCTTAAAAATAGATTTTCCAGTTAATCCACCAATGCGAGGCGGCTGTTGCTATTTGTTTTTAGGAATGGTATTATTCCCAAAGATGAACGCTGGGTTGACCCATTCGACTCCTTGCAGTCGCTCAGGGTTTACTCGGAGTAACATGACAATATGGCACTGACAGTAGACGAAAAGAAAGACATAATCAAAAAGTTTGCCAGGGAAAAGACCGATACCGGCTCTCCCGAAGTACAAATTGCACTTCTTTCTATAAAGATTGATAAATTGGTTAAGCACTTGAAGGAACACGGTCAAGACGTTCATTCAAGAAGAGGCCTTTTAGGGATGGTTGGAAAAAGAAGGAGACTTCTTTCCTATCTTCACAAAAGGGACGAAAAAAGGTATAAAAAATTAATCTCCGAACTAAAACTAGAGAAATAATTGTGAAAAAGATCGAAAAATCTATTGAATTAGGGGGAAGGAAACTTACCCTCCAAACAGGATTTCTTGCTGGACAAGCATCCGGTGCAGTCCTTGCTTCTTATGGCGAAACAGTGGTTCTTGCAACGGTAGTATCAGCTCCTTTAATGCAGGATCTTGGCTATTTTCCTCTTTCGGTTGAATATCAGGAAAGGTTGTACGCTGGAGGGAAAATCAAAGGAAGCCGTTGGGTTAAAAGAGAGGGAAGGCCATCAGATGACGAAATTCTTTCCGGGAGATTAATTGATAGGTCCATAAGACCTCTGTTCCCCAAGACTTACAAAAAAGAAGTTCAGGTAATGGCAACAGTTCTTTCGGTTGATATGGAAAACGATCCGACAATTGTTGCCGCAATTGGCACATCTAGCGCAATTGCCATCTCTCAAATTCCATGGAAAGCGGTTACGGCAACCGTAAGAGTCGGAAAAATTGACGGAAAGTATATTATTAACCCCCTTGTTTCTCAAATGGTTGCCTCTTCAATGGATTTGATCGTTTCTGTCACCGAAAAATCCATTTTAATGGTTGAGGCAGGAACAAAGGAAGTAACCGAAGAAGAAATTTTGGAAGGGGTCGAATCTGCTCAGAAAGAGGCTAAAAAGCTAATCTCCTTTATTAACGAATTTGTAGAAGTTACTGGGAAGAAAAAAGAAGCTATTCCAGAAGATGAAATTAAGACGGAACTTAAAAATAAAATAAAGAAAATTGCGGGAGACAAATTTGAGGAAATTCTTAAGGAGATGGCACTTCATGAAGGAAGTGGAGGAATTTATTATGAGATCAGGTCCGCAGTAATTGCCGAATTATCCGAGGAAAAGCCGGATGTGGTAGCAAATGCCTTTGAAAAAGTTCTTAAAGAAGAAGCCAGAAAATTAACACTTTCCGGTAAACGTGTTGATGGAAGAAAGTTTGATGAAGTAAGGCCTCTTGCAAGTGAGGTAAGTGTCCTTCCTAGAACTCATGGAAGCGCAATCTTTTCTAGGGGCCAGACGCAGGTTTTAACTGTGGCAACCTTGGGGGCTCCATCCTTGGGCCAATTAATAGAATCAGCAGAAGGAGAAGAATCAAAGCATTATATGCATCATTATTCCATGCCTCCTTTTTCGACGGGAGAGGCAAAAAGGATTGGTTCTCCTAATAGGCGCGAAATCGGACATGGTGCTTTGGCAGAACGCGCCTTAGTTCCAGTTATTCCTTCTGAAGAAAAGTTCCCTTACACAATTAGGCTTGTTTCGGAAGTTTTAAGTTCCAATGGTTCAACCTCAATGGCCTCAACCTGCGGATCAACCTTGGCTTTAATGGATGCCGGAGTTCCAATAACCTCCCCCGTATCTGGAATTGCAATGGGATTAATCATAGAACCTAAAGAACATGCAGTTTTAACAGATATTTGCGGGATGGAAGATTACCTCGTGGGAGATATGGACTTTAAGGTTGCGGGAAGCCAAAAAGGAATTACGGCACTTCAATTAGATGTTAAAACACTTGATCTAACCCATGCAATATTAAAGCAAGTTTTAACTCAAGCTAAAAAAGCAAGAGCGGAAGTTCTTGAGTCAATGCTTCTTACTTTGAAGGGCCCGAGAGAAAAAGTCTCGGCCTTTGCTCCAAAAATTAGGGTTGTTAAGGTTCCGGTTGAGAAAATTGGGGAAGTAATCGGCCCCGGAGGAAAGATAATTAAAAAGATAATTGCAGAGACAGGTGCAGAGGTTGAGGTGGAAGATGACGGATCGGTAAATATTTCAGGAATTGACGGGGCAAAAGTTGATGCGGCAGTAATAATGGTTGAAAATCTTGTGAAAGAAGTAAAAGCGGGTGAAATTTATGAAGGAACGGTTGCAAGAATTCAACCTTTTGGAGCATTTATTGAAATCTTACCGGGAAAAGACGGGATGGTTCATGTCTCGGATATGGGTGAGGGATTTGTCAAAGATCCAAACGACGTAGTTAAAATTGGACAAAAGGTTCAGGTAAGAGTGAAGGAAATTGATGACCTTGGCAGAATCAATCTTTCTATGCGAATGGATTCTTCAACCGACAGGCCCAGAGAGGAAAGACCACGCGGCACCTTTGAGCGCAGACAGTTTCATGGCAGTGGAGGTAGAGACTTTAACCGCGGGCCAAGAAGAGAATACTCCCCAAGACCAAGGTTTGGTGGCGAAAGAACCTCCGGCCCCCATTTCCCAACCTCAAGATTAGTTAATGACGACAAAAAAGACTTCGGAAGGTAAGGATTTATGGACAAAGGGATAATTCTTTTTGATATAGACAAAACAATTTTTGACACAGATAAGATGGTGAAAGCTTTTGATGGAAAAATGATGAGTATTTTGGGAGTATCCGACTTTGATTATTTAAAGCAGGCAAAAGAAGAATATAAAAAAAGTTTGGCTAATGAACGCTATTTTGTCCCCGAGAGTTTCTGCGAAACGCTATGTGAGAGATTTAATTTCGATAACCAAGAAGCATTGACTGACGTGTTTTATGGAAGAAATCACGCATATATATACAAAGAGTCAGTTTTCCCGGAGACGTATATAGTTTTAGATAAATTAAAAGATAGGTTTAGATTTGGAATTTTTTCAGAGGGAACTGCTAAATTTCAAAACAATAAATTTAGATCGATGGGTTTAAATAAATACTTTGACGAGAACCTTATTTTTATAGTTGAAGCCAAGGACACCAAAGAAGTTATAAAAAAGATTCCCAAATCTGCGGTTGTAGTTGATGACAAAGAAAGCATTTGTGAATTATTAGTTAAAAACAAAATAAAGACTGTTTGGTTGAATAAAACTGATAGCCGAGTTAATCCGAATTTTGAGACCATCCACAGCCTTTTAGATTTGAGCCTGTAATACTTGTTATACTTTCATTACTTGTTATACTTTTAGATAATGGATACTGCTCAGAGTGATATAACCAAACTTGGCGAGATTGTTAAGGGTGCTCCAATTCCTCCTAAACTTCAGGAAGAGGTTTTAACCAGACTTGATCAACTGGGAAAATTAACCCAGTCCCCTACCTTTTTACCCGAGTTTGACAGGATCAGAAAATATATCGATTGGATAGTTTCACTTCCGTGGAACACAAGGACTCAGGACAACCTGGATTTGGCAAATGCTAAGGCCGTTTTAGACAAAAACCATTTTGGCCTTTCCGAAATAAAAGAAAGAATTTTGGAATATATTTCCGTCATGAAGTTAAAAAGGGAAAAGGGAGAAGAAAAAGAAATATTCAGAGCTCCAATTCTTTGCTTTGTGGGCCTTGTGGGAACAGGAAAAACCACAATTGCTTCATCAATTGCAGAAAGCCTTGGAAGAAAGTTTTTCAGAATTCCTTTTGGAGGCATGGGAGATCCCTTGGATCTTAGAGGGCAATCAAGAATGCACGCCGAGTCCGAACCCGGAAAAATTATCAAGGCCTTAAAAATGGTCGGGTCAAGAAACCCTATAATTTTACTTGATGAAATAGATAGGGTAACTGATTCCGGAAGGGCTTCTATTATGGGAGTACTTGTTGAGCTTTTGGATCCCGAACAAAATCATACTTTTACGGACCATTATATTGATTATCCTTTTGATCTTTCGGAAGTTTTGTTTATCGCAACGGCAAATAATACAACAACCATTTCCACGGCAGTTTTGGACAGGCTTGAGCCAATTAGCATGCCTTCCTATACGGATATGGAAAAAATAACAATCGGAGAAAAGTATGTGCTGCCAAGGGCAGTTAAAGTTGCAGGGATTCCGGAAGGAGCCTTGCAGATAGATGAAAATGTCTGGCCTAATATTGTCAGGCCCTTGGGCTATGATGCGGGTATTAGAACTTTGGAAAGAACTATAGAGGCAATTGTAAGAAA
>Ga0210044_10007973_pt1 | contig 13326 bp, 10 predicted proteins | sample CryGey13umfilter_2_FD_183959 | JGI IMG/M metagenome (GOLD analysis project Ga0210044, IMG submission 183959) | Groundwater microbial communities from aquifer in Utah, USA - Crystal Geyser 4/9/14 3 um filter (SPAdes) (version 2) | ecosystem: Environmental > Aquatic > Deep subsurface >... | reverse complement strand
TCCAATTGACTGCAGAACTCAGCTCCGGACTCCGGACTCCGGACTGCGGACTTGGTTCTGCGGTTCGACAAGTTCGACAGGCCGGTCCGGATTTCGATTCTGGGACAGTCTGGAGTCTGGAGTCTGGAGCTTCAGCCGGATGCTGCAGAAATCCGATCGACTGCAGAACTCAGCTCCAGACTTCGGACTCCGGACTGCGGACTTGGTTCTGCTGTTTGACAAGTCCGACAGGCCGGTCCGGATTTCGATTCTGGGACAGTCTGGAGTCTGGAGTCCGTAGCTTCAGCCGGATGCTGCATTGGACGCTGCAGAATTCCAATTGACTGCAGAACCCAGCTCCGGACTCCGGACTTGGTTCTGCGGTTCGACAAGTCCGACAGGCCGGTCCGGATTTCGATTCTGGGACAGTCTGGAGCTTCAGCCGGATGCTGCATTCGACTGCAGAACCCAGCTCCGGACTGCGGACTTGGTTCTGCTGTTCGACAAGTCCGACAGGCGATTTCTTTCTCGGGTCCAAGCGGTTGGCTGTTTAGGCACCGTGGACCTTGACCTCGACCTTTTGGGCTACGCCGTAGGCGATCAGCTCCTCGACCTTGCCCTGCTCGCCGTCGGGAACGCGGATGTCCACGACCAACTTGAGGGGTTTGCCGTCTTGCATGGGCTGACGCGAGGCCAGCTCGTCGATGTGGGCCTTGAGGCGTTCGACCGCCTTGGCGTCCTTGGGGTCGACGGTCTTGAGGCTGACGGCGACGCCGTCCTGGATGAAGTCGACGAAGGGGAAGTAGCCCATGCTCTGGGCGGAGACGCGGCCCCAGTCCTTGTACTCGGTCATGGCCAGGTCGGTCTCGATGTCGTTGCCACGGTCGACGCCAGGCTTCTGCCAGGCGTTCGGCAGCGTATCGCGCTTGTTGGTGAGGTACTCGACGACCTCGCGCGCGGAGTACTCGCTGGCGTCGGCCTGGGCGACCCACTGGGCGGCCTTGGTGATGCGATCTTGCTTGGCGCGCTGGGTGATGGCGTTACGGAAGTCGCTGACTGCGGTCTGGGACTCGAACTTGTGGTGCTGAATGACCGCCCAGTAGAGCAAGATGAAGGCGTCGTCGCCGCCGTTGCGGGCGATGTGTTTGCCCTGGTGGGCGAAGGCGGGATGGCAGAGGACGGCGAGCTTGATGCCGAAGAGGGAGGGCACAGCGACCTTCTCTTCGTCGTACTCGATGTTGGTGTTCTGCTCTTTCTTCTTTCGCTCTTCTTCGGTCTGCTGCTCGGTCTGAGCGACGTTCTCGCCCTCGGTCTCTTTTTTGGTCGTCTCGGTCTGGGCCTGCAGAGTCTCGTCGGTCTTCTTGACCTCGCCGGCCTTGTTCTTCTCTTGCTCGACGTCTTGCAGGTCCTGAGCTACGGCGGGCCCTGCTCGGTCGATGGCGCGCTGCGCTTTGGCATCGCCGAGCTTGGCGCCTTGCTGGTAGTCGGCACCGCCCGGTTTGCTCTTCTCTTTGTTCTCTTTCTGCTCGAGCAGGTTGGGAATCTGGAGGAAGCTGGCGTCTTTTTCGGCCTGATACTCTTTCATCGTTTTTCCTAGGCTCCAAACGGGGTCGAAAAGCCCCAGTTCGCGCTCGACTCAGGGTTTGAAGTCGTCGTAGGTGACGACCAGCTTACCCAACTTGCGGTACTCAGCTTCGGCGGACCGAATCAGGAGTTCTTGGCTGACGACCGACTCGCCCGCCTGTCCCCACGCCAGAGCAGCGGCGCGCAGCACCACCTCTTTGATGTGGCCCCCCGACAGCTCGTAGTCCTCAGCCAGCGCGTCGAAGTTGACGTCTTTGGCCAGGGGCACGTCGGATGGGGTCAACGCTCTCCAGAGGAGTCTTCGCGCGCTGGCGTCTGGATCGGGGAAGCCGACCCGGAACCGAATTCTTCGGGCGAACGCATCATCTATGCCAGCCTCGAAGTTGGTGGTGAGGATGACGACCCCATCGAAGCGCTCGATGCGTTGCAGGAGGTAGTTGACTTCCAGGTTCGCGTAGCGGTCCGTGCTGCTCTTGACCTCAGTGCGCTTGGAGAAGAGCGAGTCTGCCTCATCGAAGAGGAGCATGACTTCGCCATTCTCGGCGGCGGTAAAGAGGGTCGCCAGGTGCTTCTCGGTCTCGCCAATGAACTTGGAGACGAGCTGTGACAGGTCGACACGGTAGAGTTCGAGCCCCAGCGCCGTGGCGATGGCGTTGGCGGCGAGGGTCTTGCCGGTCCCTGGCGGGCCGGCGAAGAGGGCGGTGACGCCTAGGCCGTAGGGCAGCATGCGCTCGAAGCCCCATTCGGTGGCGAGCTGCTCGCGGTGCGCAGTGTAGCTGATGATCTCGTCCAGCAGCGTGCGGGTCTCGTCGTCGACGACGAGCTGGCTGAGGTGCACTTTTTTGGTCTCGGGCGAGGCGAGCTTGCCGAGGCCGACGGCCGCCTCGCGGCGGGCGACGGCCTCGAGCTCTTTGATCAGCTCCGCGTGCCCGCCGTCGACGGCGCGCACCCGAGCCTCTCGAATGGTGCGGCTGATCTGTCCCTCGGTGATGAGGAAGCGACCGGCGAATTTCTCGGCGTCATCCTTGAGGTTGTCGTCCAGCAACCCACGCCAGACCGCGGTCCGTTCGACCCGCGAGGGGTACGCGACGGGGATCTTGGTCTCGGGGGCGAGGTCTAGGTAGACGGGGGGCTCCTCGTCGAGGAGCCAGATGAGCGGGAGCTGCGTGCTGGCGACCGCGTGCTCGACCGACTCAGCCCAGCGGCGCTGGATCTCGGCCGGGAGCCGGTTGAGGCCGGTGACGACCAAGGTGGCGTCGAGCAGGGTGGCGAAGCGGATGGCGCGGCGCGCGTGGGCGACGCCCCCGCCGGCCTCGACGAAGCGGCCGAGGTCGAGCTCGTAGATGGAGCCTTGTTCGGTCAAGGCCTCGGAGACCACCGCCGCCATGGCTTTGCGCCCGGCACCCGGAGGTCCGTAGATGGTGCCCCAGCGGCGCTTATTGGGGTTGTCCTTGAACCAATCGGCGAGGCGTTTTGCGGCACGCAGAAGTCGCTCGGGCGGAGGCTCTAGGGAACCGCCCAGGGCGAACTCAGCGGGCAAGAGTTCCTGGCCGAGGAGGATGGAGACGGCTTCGTCGTGGGCCAACAGCCCGACCTCGGTGAGGGGGGTGTCGGCCTGCTCTCGATGCCGGGTGACGAGGCCATGGGCGTAGAGGGCGGTGTCTTCTGGCAAAAAGAGGTTGGCGAGTTCACGAGTGGCCGGGGAGCCGATGGCACCGTCGCCAGCCAGAACGCGCAGGGCGAATCCCAGCGGCATGGAGAGGCGCCCGAAATCGGCCCAAGCGTAGCGGTAGGCGCGGTTGAGGCCGTGCTCTGAGGCGACCGAGACCAGGACGGCGAGGAGCTGAGCCTCGGCGGCGGTGAGTCCGGTCCTGACGACCAGTCCGCGCCAGCGCAGCGCCAGCGGATCGCCAGCGTCAGCCCACTTCACCAGCTCGTCCCAGAGGGCGCTCCACGCCTCGGCGCTGCTGCGCATGCGCCGTGCCGTCGAGGGGATGTCGGGCTCAATGAAGCGCAGGAGGGCGGCGACCTCCTCGGCGCGCACCCCGAGGCCATCGCGCACGTCGGCCCGAATCCACTCGGCCTCGCCGGCCCAATACAGCGCCGCAGAGAGCAGCTCGATGGCGTGACGGTGCAGAGCGGGGATGAGGGGGCTGTGCGGAACGTCAGAGGTGGTCATGGGCTCGAGGGGGCCTGAGAGTCGTGGTCAGCGGGTCGGGCGCGAGTCGCCTCCTAGAGCGTATAGCGCTCGCCGTCGTCGCCGACTAGCTCTGCGCCGAGCTTCTTCGCCAAGATGACGGCAGTGTGTCGAGCGTAACTGTGCGAGTCGGTAAAGCCTCGACCAGGATTGAACATCACGGTGCCGTTGGTGGACCACATGAAAACCAGGTGCCACTCCTCCGCTTCGGGGAAGTAGAGCTCGGCGTCTCCGTCTCGAAAGGAGAGGCTGACCTCAGCGCCGCGGGCGCGGGCGCGGAGCTGTGTGGAGGTGGCCAGCCGGACTCCTTCGGCCTCATTCACTGCGGCTTTCCAGGCCTCGAGATCGAGAGGGAGAAGTGCACCGGTTTCGTCGCGGCGCTCAATGTGAACAGTGTAGCTCATGATGGCTCCTATTCGCTCGCCAAGGCGGCCCGAAGAACAAGAAATGTGGCCGCCTTGGCAGATGGCACAAACAGATTCTACCCTTCATGGTCGACGGCGGCGACTTTCTATTGCGAGAGGATGCGGCAGGATGGGTGAAGACCTTCGGAAAAAGCTGATGGGTGAGGTGCTGACGGTGGAATGGGAGGTGCTCCGTGTGCACGCCGAGCGGGATCGCCTCTTCTTCGTGAGTACTGTTTTGGACCTCGTCGAGGTTGGTTGTGCCTTGGCGACGAACGATCGGGGGCGGATCGCCAAGTGGGTCGACGAGGCGCGGCTTCGCCGGCCCACGGCGGGTGAGCTGGGGATGGACTCACAGCGAGTTTTCGAGTTTCTGATCGTGCAACCGTTCGTGTTGGTGCGCGACGAGGCGCGTCGCTAGCCGATTTGCGTCGTGGGTTCGAACGGTCGGACGCGATTCCCCGCCGTGGGTTCGAACGGTCGGACGCGATTCCCCGCCGTGGGTTCGAGCGGTCGGACGCGATTCCCCGCCGTGGGTTCGAGCGGTCGGACGCGATTCCCCGCCGTGGGTTCGAGCGGTCGGACGCGCGGCCCAGCGCTCCGCACTGGGCTACGTCTGGGACCGCCCCTTCAGGGCGGATGCCCAGGTCTTGGGTGCGTCACGAGTCGTCCGGCCGTTGTGCCTGGGCGGTCGAGAGGCGGCCCTTAAGGGCCGAACGCCTGGCTCTAAGCGTCCCTACACGAGGGTGGGGACCACGCTCTCGAGGGCGGCGAGTTCTTCTGCGTTCAACATCGTCGTTCTTTTGACGCCATCGAGCTCGAGCTGCAGCGCTCGCTGGCCTTCGATTGAGATCCAGGTTTTCTTGGCGCCAAGATCGGCCAGCTTGGCCAAGTCACGAACCCGGGTGGAGAGCGCGCTCCACTGTCCTGTGTGCCCCCAGTGCATTCGATTTGTTCGGGCGATGAGGTCTTCCCACGATTTGCGGTGGCCGTGCAGAGACTTGAGCCGCGCCTCGAGCTGAGGGAGGGGCAGGCCTCCTTTCTTGGCGGTGCTCCGAAGCCACTCCAAGAAGTCCTTCTCCTCCATTGCACGGAAGCCCACAGTGGGTAGGCTTGCCCTCGGGAACCAGCTGAGCAGTCCGGCCATCTGGAGGGTTGCGCCGGTCGACGCGAGCTGCATCTTGGCGGTGGCCTCGAATTGGTTGGCAGCGTCGAGACAGGCCGCGTATTCCGTGGCGTAAAGCTCGCCAGGTGGGCGTGCGCATTTCGGCCACCAGGCGACGAGCGCCTCGGAGAGCTCGGCAAATGGCTTTGCTGCTGCAGGCGGAAGGCCAATGGCAGCCATTTTGCTCATTCGGGCTGCGACGAGCATCGCGAGGGGCACTTCTTTGGTCTGCCAGACGAGCTCGCCCGTCATTTCCAAACTCATGTTTCTCCTTGGCTAATTGACTCACTAAAGTTAGTCGCGGTGGGCTTGATGTGGCAAGGGCCCGGCGGTTCGAGGAGCTTCGAAGTCTACCCGACCACTGGCTGCTAGAGGCTTGCTTCGAGTCCCCAGCTCCCAAGCCCCCAGCGGCTCATGAAAGCCCGAAGGGCGGCATCTGTTGTTGACCTGTTGGGGCGAAGTGCGTATAGAGGTGTACTTTCTCGCGGGGCGCCCAAAATTCGAAATGGAGCGTCGCCGCGCGGAGAGAGTACTGCTGCCGATACGCGACGGCGAGAGTCCAACTGGGCCGAACGCGATTGGCCATGGAGAGAGACGATGCGCAAAGATATCCATCCCGAGTACAAAGACGCCACCATCAACTGCGCCTGCGGAGCCGTCATCCAGACGCGTTCGACGCGCGGTGACTACGCGATCGAAATTTGCTCAATGTGCCACCCACTGTTCACGGGCAAGCAGAAGCTCATAGACACGACCGGGCGCGTCGAGCGTTTCAACAAGAAGTATGGTCGCAAGACCGCAACGACTCCCGAGGCCTGAGTTTCGGCGAGAGCAATCTTGCTGGCCGGCCCCCGCATTTCTGCGGGGGGCGCGCCAGGCGAGGGTTCGATTTTTGTGAACGGTGAGTTCAAGGGACTTTACTGTCGGCCCCTGTGGGTCGGCCTGAGAGGTCCCTTTTTTGCGTCCTGAGGTCGACGTGCAACTCGCACCGGTGGTCTTCTCGACGTGACCGACGAGGCAGTGATGTTCGGCAGACTCGATGAGGTCGAGAGGCGATTCGACGAGGTCTCGAACCAGCTCGCGGATCCGGCGGTCCTCGCCGACACCAACGCATATGTGAAGCTCGCGAAGCAGCACGCCGAGTTGAGCGAAATCGTCACGACCTATCGACTCTACAAGTCCAAGAAGGAGTCTCTCGAAGAAGCGAAAGAGCTCCTGCGTGGCGGCGACCCTGAGCTGAAGGAGCTGGCTCGCGAGGAGCTCCCAGAGCTGCAAGAAGCCATCGAGACGCTCGACACCAAGCTCAGGCTGTTGCTCATCCCCAAAGATCCCCTGGACGAGAAGAACATCATCCTCGAGATTCGGGCGGGCACGGGCGGAGACGAGGCCGCCCTCTTCGCAGGTGACCTCTTCGAGATGTACTCACGCTATGCAGGGGCTGCGCGGTGGCGGGTCGAGATCCTCTCGGCGTCGCCTGGTCCCATGGGTGGCTTCAAAGAGGTCATCGCGCTCATCTCTGGCGATGCGGTCTACAGCTGCCTGAAATTCGAGGCTGGCACGCACCGGGTGCAGCGGGTCCCGACCACCGAGAGCCAGGGCCGCATCCACACCTCGGCGTGCACCGTCGCCGTGCTGCCAGAGGCCGAGGACGTGGACATCCAGATCGAAGACAAAGACCTCCAGATCGACACCTACCGCTCCAGCGGCGCGGGTGGGCAGCACGTCAATACCACCGACTCGGCGGTGCGCATCACGCACTTGCCCACTGGCGTCGTCGTCATGAGCCAGGACGAACGCTCGCAGCACAAGAACAAGGCGCGGGCGATGAAGGTGCTCAAGAGCAGGCTGCTCGACTTCGAGCGGACCAAACTCGCGCAGGAACGGGCGACGGCGCGCAAGAGCATGGTGGGAACCGGAGACCGTTCGGAGCGGATCCGCACCTACAACTTCCCGCAGAACCGCATCACCGATCACCGCATCAACCTGACGGTCCACTCCCTCGATCGCACGTTGGCCACTGGGGATATCAACGACATCGTGACCGCGTTGCGCTCTCGGGAGCAGGCCGAACGGCTGCAAGAAGTCTCGAGTTGACGCTCAGCAGCTGAAGCTAGTGCCGCAACCGCAGCTCTTCTTGGCGTTGGGGTTGTTGAACTTGAAGCCGCCGCTCATCAGGCTCGACTCGTAGTCGATCTCGAGTCCTTCGAGCAGCCGTAGGCTGCGAGCGTCACAGACGATCTTCACGCCCTCGGATTCGAAGTTGAGGTCGTTCGCTTCGACCTCTTCGACGATGTCGATGGTGTAGGAGTAGCCCGAACATCCCCCTGCGCTCACGGCCACCCGCAGCGCGTGCCCGATGAGCTCGTGCTCTTCCATCAGTTTCTTGACCTGTGAAGAGGCGGCCTTCGTCAAATGAATCATCTCAATCCTTCCACTCGCGGCTGTTCTCGGTGACGGGTGTTCATCCCGTCCTGCCGAGCGGTCAATTTTGGATTTATTGCCTCGCTTGCCCACGACCGATTTTCGCTTCATTCCGACTACTTGCGGTGCGAAAATCGTCGTTCGCTCGGCAATTTGGACTTAGGCGTCGTCAGGAAACAACCTGCCCATTTGAGCATCGCCAGAGGCGTGATGGCAGCGTCGGTCTGCTTCGACGATGCTGGGCATCGCCTGCATCGACCTCCTTGCCCTCCCACCTCTGACTTCGCCCAAATGCGCATTTTGTTCCCGGACGACGCCATATTTGGTGTTGATGCTCGGTTCTAGCGCCGGTGTCCTGACGCCCATCACTCGACAATACGGATGAACCTCGTCGTCAGATCGGGTTGGGCATCGAGTGGTCATGGTCGAACGTCCCCACGTTGTGGTATCAGGGCGACGTGTCTGACGTCCACTCGAGAGTCGTTGCTCGCATCCTGCTCGCAACCCTCCTGGTTTACACGACTCTTCGCCATCCTGGCTGCGAGTTCCCCGATGAAACCTTCCTCGCATAGCCTCTCTGCGCTCTATTTGACCCTCGCTCTCTTCGCCGCCTGCGCCTCGAGCCCGCATGACCGCGAGCGCCTCGAGCAGACCGCGGACCCAGGTCTGCTCGACCTCGATGGCCCCCTTCGAGCCAGCCCAGAGCCCAACGTCGAGCCTCGGCCCGTGCTCGAGCCAGGTCCCATCGGCGAAGCCTTGTTCGTGACCTCGGCGCTGAAGGGATATGTTGAGCCTTGTGGGTGTACCATCGAAGTCGTGCTCGGTGGGATCGATCGGGTCAGCGGCTACGTGAGAACCTTGCTAGAACGTACTTCCTTCGCAGCGGTGGTCATCGACACAGGGAACCTCCTCTTCGAGGGCGCTGAGATCCCCGAGTCGGAGCGCACCCAAGCCAAGATGAAGGCGGAGCTGCTCTTGCAAGCTCAACGCGCCATGGGGACGGTCTCGACCACGCCGGGGCCATTCGACTTCGCGCTTGGCGTCGAGGTCTATCGCGAGCTCGTCGCTGGAGCGGAGCTGCCGATCACGGTGGTGAACCTGGCTCTGCCCGATGGCTCGCCGCTCGGCGCAGGGCGGCGGCAGGTCTTGTTGGGGCAGATGGAGGTCGCCCTCTTCGGGGTGGTCGAGCCCGCCCTCTTCGAGGGCATCGACGGCCTGGTGGTCGAGGACCCCGAGATGACTCTGCGCCGGGCGCTGGATTCAGAGCCTGGGAGTGGTGTCGAGGTGCTGGTGGTGCAGGGCTCCCGCGCCTTTGCGGTGCAGATGGCCGAGACGTTCCCGGAGCTGGATTTCGTGCTGCTGGGAACGGCTCCCGAGCTCAACGACGAGGTGCAGACGGTGGGCACGACCCATCTCCTCGAGGTCTACGATCAGGGCCGCGCGGTCGGAGTCTTGAAGCTCTACCCGGACTCTGGAGGGAGCTTCACGAACGCCCGCGGTGCGACCCGCGAGGAGCTCGAGCGCCTGGATCGCCGCATCGAATACCTCGACGACGCGCTCGACCATATCCCGCCCAGCAGTGGTGAGGCTCCGCCGTTCGTCGTCGCTAAGCGCGAGGAGCTGGGTTCGTTGAAGGAGGAGCGCGCAGCAAGGTCTTTGGAGGCGGTCGACCTTACGCTTCCCGGTGACCGTTTCGCTTGGTTCGTCGTGACCATGGAGCCCGGCTATCCGCTGGACACGGCCATCACGCAGCGCAAGGACGCCTACTTGGCCGCTCTCGAGGCGCTCTATGAGGAGCTGGCGCCGAGCGCACCAGCGGCGGTCGAGGGCCAACCGACCTTCGCCAGCCAGGCTGCCTGCTCGACCTGCCACACGGAGGCGCACGCGTTGTGGTCGTCAAGCCGCCACGCTGGCGCCTACGCGTCGTTGGTGGAGCGCAGCCGACAGCACGACCCGGACTGCCTGAAGTGCCATGTGACCGGCTACGCTCAGCCAGGTGGCTCCATCGTCGGAGCCCTCGGGGCCTTTGAGAACGTGCAATGCGAGGCCTGCCACGGCCCCGCCAGCCTGCACATCTCGAGCGGCGGAGACCCCTCGAGCCTGACGACTGAGGTGCTCTGCGAGAAGTGCCATGACCCCATCAACAGCCCACGTTTCGACCGGGCGAGTTACTTGCCCCTGATACTCGGTCCCGGTCACGGTGGCTGAGCTGGCTCGGGCTTGGCGATAGTTTAGACAGACAAGCCCTCGCTCGGCGGCCAACCACCTGAGCTTGAGATGCCTAGTGTAACGCTTCACATGTGTCCGTGCTTATGAGCGTGGCCTTTCAGGGAAGCAGGGCTCTGCCCTGACCCGCCGGGGGACTTTGTCCCCCGGACCCCCAATGACTTTCTTTTTTCTGTAATCAACAACATGCCGGTATTTTTGAAGAATTCCTGAGGATTGGGGGGCGCTCCTTGCAGTCAATAAACATGGAGAGTCATGACGGTTTACACTAGCGCTATACGGCCAGTAAAAGAAATTCGTCAGACGGCGAGTCGGGCTCGAGACCGCACCCCGAAATGCAGGCGCCCAAAATGCGCGAACTTGAGCAGCCGGCCCTTGCCGTCGGCGGTGTAGCGCAGGCGACAGGGACCGAAGACCTGGCTCCAATACCCTGCGTAGAGCTCGGCGACCTCGCGTTTCACGCTGAACGCCTTGGGGACGGGGTGATAGTGGGCCACGTGAATGGGCTCCACTTTGAGACCAGGGCCCGGGCGCGGTTGCGACGGAGAAGACCGACCGATGATGTAGCGATGGTCGATAATGGGGCCAAGGGCTTCGGCGAGGACCGTGACGAAGAGGCGGCACAACCGGGGGTCGTCGACGGCGAGCCAAACGTGAACCCGACCATCGTTGAACTCGACAGAGTGGATGAGACTCGAGGGGAGCTCGTACTTGTCGATGCCCTCGCAGCTGCGCATGGTGCGCAGCACGACAGCAGCGACATCGACGACGTTGGCGAGCTTTCCTGCGGAGGAAGAGAAAGAGCGTCGCCGACTCTGATTGATGCGCTTGCGGCTGAGCATGAGCAATCGGATGTTCACCAAGAGGGCGATCACCGTCCCCAACACCGGTCCCGCAAACGACGGCAGAATAATGCTGGCGAACAAGATGGCGAGGACGACTTCGATCGCCGTTTGGCGTTTGTCAGCAACGTAGTCGAGGTGCCGCTTCTGCAGCCGGCGAGGAGAGAGGCCGTGGGGAGAGTGCTCGGATGAGAGGGTTTCTGGGAGTTCCTCAATGGCGACGTAGCTGGGGTCGAGCCGATTTCTTCCCGGCACCGAGTTGCCTCGAGGTGTGCCAGCTGGCAGCCCTGCGCTTGTGATGGGGTTTCCTCGACTCTCGCTCCGGGCCCCCCCTTCGAGCTCGAGACGTCGCTTGGCCCTGCTCCGTGTCTGGCGCTCGAGAGCGCTGAGTGCGCTGCGACTCGCATTATGCTCGAGGAGTGGTCGCAGTGGGCAAACGGTCGGTATTGCACGTCCTTCGGCCGAGAGCGCAAAGGCCTGCTCTTCTGCGCGCACGATGCGGGAGAGCGTGCTGCGCGTCGACGCCTGATGGCCATCGAGCGCCACAACGCGCCATAGGTTCACCGCCCTGCGCGAGCCGCGAAGCAGATTGAGGACGTCACAACTGAGCGCGAGGACGCTGGTGCTCAGGCGCAGGTCGATGAGCACGTCGACGTCTGTGAAGTGTCTCGCAGGGACGACGCCGAGCAAGGCGTGAGGCCAAATCTCGACGGGAGCTCCCGGTCGACCGGGGGACACAGAGAGACCGACACGGGCGACTGCGGTGCCCAACTGACCAAGTCGAGCTTCGAGAGCCAACGACGCGCTCTCGAAGCCGAAGTCGTCGAGCACCAGGACCGCCCGTGGAGCGGGGCTGGTCGCGCGTTCGAGGGCGAGGATGTCGTTGAGCTGTGCGACGTGTTCATCGCTCCAGTCATCAGGAGCTTGGTATTGCCGGAGGACGTCGTCGATCCGTTGCTCGATCCCTCTCACTCGCCTGGCTTGCCAAGAGGTCGTGTCGCTCTCGGGGCTCAGAGCCTCGAGGCCGAGGCTCTCGAGATGGGCACGATAACAGCGCAGCACCGAGCGCCACTCCCGCAGACTCGGTGTGCGTTCGAGCTCGAGCGCCCGGCCAAACGTCACGGCGATCGAGCGGGGGAGCTCGTTCCCCAGAGCGCGATTGACGCGCAGCAGGGCGATGGTCTCTCGCCAGGCGTTGCTGAGCGCTTCGATGGTCCGGTCTCTTCGGCTGCCCCTCGCGAAGTGGTGGTGGGGCAAGAGCGCTCGAACAAAGGTGGCGAGACTTGGGTTGTCGCTGTCGAGCCGCAAGGCTTGGAGGTGGGCTTCGATTTCCTGAAGTGCCAGGGTGGGCGGTGGGCGGCGCAAGGCCACGACGCGAAACAGCGTCTGGTGCGGGGCACACTCGCCTTCCTGGGCGAGCAGCGCGGGGTCGAGGGTGAGGGGAACACTGTCGCACGGCGCGAACGCGAGCGCAGGGACGCGAGGGGGCTCGCTTCGAGCTTCCTCCGTGACCGCAAGCGAGCGAAATCCGAGGGGGTTGAGCTCGATGAGGAGGGGCTCGAAGTCCCGATTTCGCTTCAGCAGGCGGTCAATGGCATCGCGCGAACATTTGGGCAAATGGGGGGTGTCCAGGAGCAGCGTGGAGAGCCCCCAAAGAGGGGCTTGGTCAAGGACGGGAGAGGGGTTGGCGGCGTTGAGCAGCTCGGTGAGCTGGGTGTGGGTGATGCAGGTCGCCGAGGTGGTCTCGCCGTCTCGCTCAGAGCCCTCGAGTCCGCTGAAGAGGTCTCGCCAAGCGCTTCGCCGCCGTGGGTTGGTGGTGATGACGAGGGCCGCACCGCCCTTCTCGAGAGCGCACGAGAGCGCGACTTCCTTGAGGTGCAGCGACTCCGGCACGGTCAAAACGAAGTGTCTTCGCCCTGCGTCTAGGTGCTTGCGGAACCTCTCGACGAGCAACGACAGCGACGGTGGTGTCGGACTCTGCCTCGGCTCTACCCCGATCTTGACAGGGGAAGCCGTTGGCATTGCGGGCAGCTGGAGGGGCGTCGCCATATTGTGTCCCGAATGGCTCCGTCATTCCGAAGAGCTGAGTCTCCGAAGGAGGTTTCGCCACTCTATTGTGTGAGCCACCGAGTCTCAACCCAAGAGCGCATTCTTTTGCCGCTCGTCTAACCGCGATCCTCCTCAAGTCCAAGTGTTTGGCGGCCGAGAATGAACACTTTCCCCTGTAAACTGTCCAGGGATTCTTTCGGTGAGGGTTGTCTTCCTCGCCACGATGCGCAACAGAGACACACAAACAGGGAATGCGGGGCGATGTTGCCTCGTAATACTGGTGCTCCAAGACGTTTCGCCGCCGCGCCTTGTCCCACAGGTCAAGGTTCAAAGGCGTCGTCCGGGAACAAAATGCGCATTTGGGCGAAGTCAGAGGTGGGAGGGCAAGGAGGTCGATGCAGGCGATGCCCAGCATCGTCGAAGCAGACCGACGCTGCCATCACGCCTCTGGCGATGCTC
>Ga0210044_10007969_pt1 | contig 13327 bp, 11 predicted proteins | sample CryGey13umfilter_2_FD_183959 | JGI IMG/M metagenome (GOLD analysis project Ga0210044, IMG submission 183959) | Groundwater microbial communities from aquifer in Utah, USA - Crystal Geyser 4/9/14 3 um filter (SPAdes) (version 2) | ecosystem: Environmental > Aquatic > Deep subsurface >... | reverse complement strand
GACCAGAAGATATAACATTTTACAAAGGCGGCGAGCACGCCGACACCTCGAAAAAAATTGTTGAACAACTCGTCCACAACAATCTGGAGTTGGACAATGTGATTGTTTTGGAAGGAATTTTTCCTGATGAAAGCGCTCATTTAATCAGCAGCACACAATTTCGGTTCTGTCATATTGACGTGGATACCTACCAATCGGCCAAAGACAGTCTCAACTGGGTTTGGAACAAAATGGTGATTGGAGGAATGATCGTCTTTGATGATTATGGATTTAGATACTGTGAGGGCGTGACCAAGTATGTCGAGGAATTGAGGGGGCTGCCTGATCGGCTGTTGATCCATAATTTAAACGGGCATGCTATTTTGATTAAAACTCATGAATAACGAGCGCACACTTTCGTGGGTGAACAGTTCCTGTGATGGATGCGGAGCCGAAGGAGGGCAGCTTCTCTTCGAGGGGCATGATCTTATGATGGGTTTGCCGGGCCAATTCCGGCTGGTGCAGTGCCCTCAATGTGGCCTTTTCCGCCAGAATCCCCGCCTGGATTGGGAATCACTGAAAGACTATTACCCCGAAGATTACAATTCTTATGCAAAGATCATCGAAAAAGAAAGATCAACCCTGCGTCGCATGCTTCGGCGCTACGGCATGTGGAAACGCCTGCGCTCACTGGAGCAGTTCCAAACTGGAGGGCGGTTGCTGGACGTGGGCTGTGGCACGGGGATTTTTCTGGGCGAGGCGCAACGTTCAGGCCATTGGGAATTAATGGGGGTGGAACCTACCCCTCAGGCGGCGGCCTACACACACGAAGTTTTGGGAATATCTGTTCTGGCGCAGCGATTTAACGAAGTCGAGCTGTCTGTCGGAACATTCGATGTGATCACGATGTGGAACGTCTTGGAGCATCTGGACTCCCCCGTCAAAGATTTGCGACATGCCTATCAACTCATTCGTCCGGGCGGATGGTTGGTTCTGGAAATTCCCAATGTGGATGGCATTGGAGTGAAGTTGTTTGGCCGTTATTGGCTTGGATGGGACTTGCCGCGCCACTTGTACCTGTTCCCTCAAAAGCACTTGCGGCGCATTCTCGGCGAGATTGGTTTCGAATGGGTGGACGCCCGATGCATCGCCGGGGGACACTCGTCATTGGAGCTCAGCATCGAGTTTCTCTTGAGGGCAAAGAACATTGACAACAGCGCAACGCGTTTGTTGTTCCGTTTATACCGGTCATTGCTGGCGCGGGTTGTCCTTAGCCCATTTTTTTGGCTGACGGATCAGTTCCGGCAGTGTTCGTTAATCACCATCTTTGCACAAAAGCCACCTGTTGAGGGGTCCCTTGATTGACAAGTTGGCGGATTATTGGTCATCAAAGAAGCCCAAACGCTCGAAACTTTGGCAATGGCTCAGCTTTCTTCTTAGCATTGCCCTGTTTATTTACTTGGTGTATGCCTTCGCATATGGAAGACTGCGGCTTGACCAGATTAATTGGAAGGCATACAGTGGAACTGTACTGGCAGTTTTGGGCATTTACCTGCTGTCTCTAATCATTCAATTCTACGTTTGGACCAGGATTATTTCGTTTCATCGCAAAGTAGACTTGCAAGATGTGAACATTTACGCCCGCATGATCCTGATGCGCAGTCTGCCTGGCGGGGCTTGGGGTTGGGTCGGGCGCATCAGTATGTATTCGGGGGGAACCGAGGTGCCCACTCGGGTTGTTGTGTTAGGGAATTTTTTGGAATGGGCACTGCTTACTTTGAGCGGGGTGGGGATATTCTTCTTCACACTGCCTCTCCCTGTTCTGGGTTTTATCTTGGCAACCTTAACCTTCTGCGCCACCTTGGTGTTGGCGATAATCTGGCAGCCAGTCAGCCTAAAATGGTACGTTCGGCTGGTTGAAGCTAGTCTGTGGATATCTCTATATTGCTTGGTGTGGTTTCTAGCAACTGCGATCCTGGCGCTGATTGTGGAAGCCGTTGCGGGGCCAGGTCAACTGAATGGGTGGGAAGCTTTAAAGGTATCAGTATTTACCGGAAGCCTGGGAATGCTGGTTTCGATGTTGCCATCCAGCCTGGGAATACGCGAAATCTCGCTGGTGTGGCTATTGCAAGCACATCTTTCTCCAGCCATTGTTCTGCTGATCGCGCTCATGTTGCGAATTATTTACACTTTGGCCGATGCTATTTGGGGAATGATAGGTTGGTTGATAAGTACTCTAATTCTGCGAAAGTGGCGGCCAACGCTTAAGTGAATTCAGGATCTTGAGACGATGCGCGTCTGCAAAATCCTGAATTTGGCAGTTCAATTCAACCGAAAAAAATGTAGATACCACCGGCTCCACTTAAATCTAAATCTTGTAAGCAGGTTGTTTTGCTATGGTGGGGGGGGGACCTGTAGCGTTCCAATGTTAACAATCTGTCCAGCCACAACTTCCACAATAAAATCCTGCTCGGGGTTGTTAGGGTCGGGAACATAGCGCGAATCGTGTGGCGTCCACAGTATCAGAACATATTCGCCGGGGATGATATTTTCTGCCACAAAGGAACCATCGTCTCGTATAATGGCCTTGGAAGAATCCACCGGGTTCATTGTAACCAGATGGTCTGGACCTGGTGTGAGCGGTAGAACTGTTCCAAAATAAAGCGCTAATCCAGCAATTGACTTCTCAGGAATAGCGCTGACCAGTGTGCCAATGACAGTTCCTTTTGAAGCAATTGGGGTGGAAATGATGCTCGGAAAGGGAGAACCTTGACTTGGGTATTCCTGATTATTAGGATTTCCCCCTGTATCCGATGAACTCATCGGACTGCAACCGAGTAACCCAATCGCGAATATTAAACAAGTTATAAGCGCTTTCATCTTTGCCACAATTCACCTAATCTAGAAAAACAGGGAGGGTGTGGGACAAGTATCCACACCCTCCCTGACGCGCTACTAAATACAGAACTGAACCACCTTATGGGGCAACAAAGCCCTCATAGGAGAACAACTGATCAAACACAGTTGTTGCCTGGGAGCCTTCGTTTTGATCCTCATTTGTGACACAGACAATGGGCTGGCTCGAAGAAGTAACCGTAGCGGAACCATTAAACCCGTCAGGCACACCAGCATCAACCGGTTGATAGAATAATGCGGTACCGCTTGCAGGAACGCCGGTCACGGTCGTAACTGCCGCATTGCTGTATGTGATCGTCATATCGGTAGCGGATGCCCCGATATTTTGGCAGGTGACACTCGTGTTATAGTTGTAGTAGCGTCTCAGGACAATTGGCGCGCTCACTTTGATTGAGCCGGAAGAAAAGCCTGTATAGCTGGCTGCGCGCCCGTAGTTGTTCTGTTCATTCACGAGCGCAACAATAGGCTGATCACTCGTAATTTTGGCGCCGGTTAGAGTACCGTTTGGAAGCGTTGTACTTGGCGTATAAAATACGTAAGCCGCCGATGGGTTTATTACTTGATTCTGAATCAATCCAGTCCCGTAAGTTACTGTTACGTTTGCGGCGACTGCTCCCAAGTTCTGCACCGTCAACGCTGTGAGATAGCCGTAGTAGGCTTTCATAATGACGGGTGCATAGGCTGTGGTCGAACCAGCAGTGAATGGAGTGTAGGAATAAAGTTGATTCACCGTACTCGCCTGACCATAGATGTTCGCCTCAACCGCTAGGGCGCCAGTTCCCGTGATTTTCGCCGAATAGGCCACATCGGTGCTCAAACCAGCAAGCCCGGTCTGGTCGATGTTGACATAGGCGAAGGCAGGAACAGCAGCTGCCGTCTGTGTAGCCACTACGGCGCCACTTGCATTAATAATTTGGACCGTCACATCTACCGGCAAGGCTGTCGCATTTTGAATCACGAAATTGGTGTAGAAATCATAATAGTCATTAAATGCATTGGGTGCATACCAAGTAGTACTGGTGTTGGCGACGCCATCGTAAGATCCACCGCTATTGGCGGTGGCGCTGTTCACAACAGCCGACACTTGCTGATCGCACGAAACCACACCAGAATATTGACCAGCGGCGAGTGAGCCAATGGTCGGAACATATGTAAAAACACTTCCGTTTGCAGGAATCGTGAAAGATGCGCTGGTGTAAGCAATAGTACCTGCAGTGTTATAAAACACGAAGGTACAAGTAGCAGTGGATGCGCTCAGATTCTGAATCGTGAACCCGCTGGCGAATGTTCCAGTTGGGCCAGGGACACTATTGGATGGTGCCATAGGACTTGCCGCAATCAGAGCCAAACTTAGTACCATAACAAACACGAACAGTTTCTTGGACATATTTACCTCCGGGTGAAATTGGGTTGAAAAATTTATTACATGTCGAAATATATCCCCATACCCTTGCATAGTCTATAAGCCTTTTGGGTAATTATGCCAAAATCAAGGGATTACAGGCATCAAAATCGTATAAATCGCCTGGTAGGACAGGTTATGCGCGGCAGGAATATCGTTCCACCATCCTCCCACCCCGTAGAGCTGGGTCTGGAATGGCACGAGCCCAAGGTGTGACCAATTCTCAGAATGTGGGCTTTCAAATTCCTGCCACTGATCCTGCTGGTGAACATACTGCAAAGGAAGTAGGGAAGAACCTGCCTTCCCTTCCCCCCCAACTAGATAAATAATGTCTGCAACACTTGTCATTCCTGCCGCGAAACGCGCTTCAGGGATTGGTGCGTGCCGGGTCCAATTATCCAGTTCGGGAGAATACTCTTCATTGACCGCCAGCGCACTCTTTCCATCCGTTCCTCCAACTACATAGATTTTTCCCCCGGCGATGGCCGCGCCTGCGAAACCGCGCGCGGTCGGCATCGGCGTTCGCTTGATCCAGTTGTCCTGGCCGGGGTCGTACTCGTAGACGGATGCCAGGAATTTTTGACCGTCCCAGCCGCCGAAGATGTACAGTTTCCCCTCAAATGCGACCAGCGCATACCCGCTGAGCGCTACTGGCAGGGACGCGCGTCTTTCCCACACAGCGCGACGCGGGTCATAGGACTCGAGAACGTCGGTCACGCGGCCCGAGGCCAGGCGTCCGCCAGGGATGTAGATATTTCCCCCAATCACCGCCGCATGTATGTCGGTCACCGGCAGCGGCTTGGACGTAAGCGCCTTCCATGTATCACTTGCCAGATCATATTGCTCCATCACGCCGGTGACACCCTGGACCGTTTCGCCTCCAATCGCATAAATTTGATTCTCGTAGACGGCCACTGCCAACCCGCCCCGGGCGGTGGGTAGGTCGGCCAGCGTTTGCCAGCGTTGGGGCGTGGCAACAGGCGCAGGACTGGCGACTGCAATCGCAGGAGATCGGGTTGTTAACACCATAAGAGTAATGACACCTGCCAGCAGAACCGCCGCCAGGGCGGCAATCCAGAAATAATTTGGTCTGTTGTTGTTTGTCTCGAGCGGCGCAGGGATGGCAATCGGCAACTCTTGAGTCGCACGGGCAAGCGCGGGCAGATCGGGCGACTGGGTCAACCCCTCGTGGACCGCGTACATGGCGGCCTCGGTGCGCGAGGCCGCGCCGATTTTGGCAAAGATATTGCGCAGATGCACTTTGACTGTGTTGGCGCTGATGAACAAGCGGCTCGCAATTTCCTTGTTGCTCGCGCCCGTGGCCAGCAATTGTAGAATTTCGCGTTCGCGCTCGGTTAATTCGGGTGTGGATGGTGTCTGAAAATCAGTTTGCATAGTACCCACGGGCGCCGATGATAGCATCAAGGCATCCATCTTTGCTCAAAATAGAAATGTTCACGGGGCTGTTTGAGTTTGACCAGAATTTGGATCCACCATCAGGCCGGATTCATCCACCGCCTCGAAGTCGTTCCCGCTCAGCACATCCAGCGTGTGAAGCATGTCGTTGTCCCAGCGTTCGTCCGGCGCGCCGCTCACGTACCAGTCCGAGCCGTTATCGGCCAGAATGATACCGTAAGTTTTCATGGCTTGCAGGATGACTTGCATCTCAGGCGCGAAACCCGTGATGTTGTAGGCGGTTTTTAAGCGGAAGCGCGCTCCCATGGGCGGTGTGGAGGTGAGGACACTGGGGCTACCGCTGGTGAGATGGCGCGCCGGCCAGATGTAACTGTTGGTGGCGGAGGCGGTGAAGCGGATGGCGTGGCGAATCTGTCCCGCCAAAATTTCATCGTAGCGGACGAGGCCCGGCAGGATGGGCAGACCGGCCGCGTCGGCGGAGGTCCAACCGTCGGGGCGCAGGGCGTTGGCGTTCAAGTCCCAGATGGCGCCCGAGCCGCCACTCCACCCTCCGCCTGCAAAAGAAGCGTCGTAGATTTCATAGAGCGCGCAGGTGTCGGTATCAATCGTCAGGATGTGATGATCCGAGCCATATTCGATGTTCGGGTTGGCGGAGATGGGATACGGGCCGGGGTCCGACTCGTCCGGGTAATAGAAATCAACCGTGTATTTCGTGACCGTCGAGCCTGCCACGATGTTGTACGGGATGCCGATCGGCCCGCCGTCCCACGTCCCCGAGCCGAAGTCCATGTGGAAGCCGGTCGCGCCGCCGATGGAATTGATCCAGCTGTCGGAGCGGGGATGAACCGGCAATGTATCCACCGGGACGTTCCAGATATTATCCGCCGGGTAGAGCGGGCAACCGCCCAGCGTTGGGTCAGCGCTGTTGCCATTCATGATGATGGGTAGAAAGATGGGCATCGTGACGGGCGCTGCGCCAGACGCGGCTGACCAGGCTGGCAATGAAATTAAGATCGCGCCTGCAATCAGACTGGCAAGCAGTTTGGCGGCGGAGAAGCGAACAGGTTGCATACAGACCTCCATCTTACTTACTTACTTCACTGATGTTACGCGATACACCGTAGCACGACATTTATATCGTGCTAAAATTTGGCTGACGCTAATTTTTAGAGTCTATCCAAAAAACGGGGCAGGTGGAGCAAGGCCCGCGCAAATCGCAGATTTGCGCCACCGTTGGCTGCCCATTTTGCCAATCTTTTGGACGGGTTCTTATCTGTTCAGCGCCTATCAAACGGCTCTAAAATTTCAATTTTCCGGTTTCTGCGGCGCAACCGTGACATATATATCGCGCCACTGGTTCTTGCTGCGTAACATCAATTAATAAGTAAATATGACGAATTGGTGCGTCGGGGGTTTTCGAATTATCAATTCGCTTCAATTTGGGAGGCACGCAGAACGCGCGAAAGCATCATTGCTGGATTCGGGTCTTTAGAAAACGCTATTCACGGCGTAGGAAATACTCTTCGAAGTGAGTTTGCAAATCTAAATAGGCAACTAGAATCCAATGCTAGAAATCAAATTCTTACGGCACAAATTCAAACTTTAGTTCTCCAATACGGTTTAAAAGAAAAAAGATAATCTAAGGATGATATTGGTCTTATGAGTAACTCCGCCTTGCTCAAAATTCAAAACCGCCCAACAAAGCGTGGTGTGTCCTGATAAATCATCGTCTACTCACCGGTGAAAGTCCGGTCATGGTAACTACCAGGAGGCCATGTAGCAGACATCTAGTGCAGCCGGGCGACTGACTGTGCTAAAGCGATGTAACTCCCTGAGAAAGGGAAGCAAAACAGCAGCCCGTAACATAAAGTGAAACTTGCAGCACCGATATGTTAGCCCCGTAAGGGGAGCAAGAGAGAGCCGAGCCTGTCACGCATGGCGAAGGCAACAGAAGCGGCGAAGAACCTGTAAAGCAACCGCGAAGAACTCTCCGGTGTAGGGAGTATGGGATGTTGTGAAAGCAGACGATGGAACAGGAGAGGTCTCAACCGGTCGGTAGCCCACAACTACTGTAACGAATGGTATAAGCTGATGAAGTGAAATCCAGGAGGAAGCCGGATGAGAAGTCGGAGGAGGCCATAGTACCGTTGATAGACAAGACAACAAAACTTGTCAGGAGGGAAGGGTCTCTACTTCAACCAGGTTCAGCGAGGAAGTAAGTGACGGTGCATGCCGCAAGGCCAATCACACCATACGACAAATCACGAGAACTCCAGCGCAAACTATACTTGAGAGCCAAGAGACAGATATGGAACGGCCTGACCTGACGTGGCAGGTTATTCAAAGCCGTTACAATGGATGTCTTGAATGCTCCAAGAAGAAGGTTGTCGGAGAGCCGGATGAGGGAAAACCTCATGTCCGGTTCGATGTGGCAGGGGATGAAAACCAGACATGGTGATGGTACTGAGGCACTCTCAGAAGAAATGGAGAGAAACGGGTCTGCCACACCTAAATCCAGGCGTCATCCCTTGACCCTACCAGCCGACTGGTGGGATTCGTCCCGACTTACAGGCATTTTTCTGACTTCAGGCTTTTTCTGCTCTCGGAGTTTCGTCTCGTCCCGCCCACCAGCGGCTAACGCAAACCGTTAGGCGCATCTCTCAAAATATTGTTGTCTTTTTTTCTGCGACTTTTTCAAAATACCTCATTCATAAAAAGGAGTTAATATGTTTGAATGGTTAAACAATAATATTGGATTGGTTCTGGTCATATTAAGCGTTTTTGGTCTCGTAGGCGGCTCTTTCTCCGCTGAAGGTTTGACATTCAAACTTAAGACTGCCAAAGGCAAGGTCAATGTATTCCTGATGGTTATAGGAACTATTGGTCTTCTATTAATTGTGGTTGATTTTCTTATCGGTAGTGGATTTATCTAAATGATAAAGAATGTCAAATAGCCTTACTTTATCGTCAAAACCATTTATTTCGGACTATTACCTTTTTGTCAATTAGCGAATTGTTTATATCATCTCAATAATTTGGGCAATACTTAAACAATATCTTTCAGCCAAATTCCTGGTAAGTTGAGGCTGTAAAATTTTCTCGGTTTCGTTGGCAATGTCGCTTTTGGTTTATGTCAGGTTTCTGAAAAACTTTGTTCTGGATTGTCTGCGGTTTCGTTTGTTGAGTTGTTTTTGAATCATCAGCGTTTTGGTTTGTCAGTTTTTTTAGTCATTGCCAAAATCAAAAGTTCGTGCAATAATTTTCTCAAGTTTGCGGGCAGGTTCTTTTACAACCAATGAGTCTTGCGTTCGTAAAATGCGCCTAACAAAGCGTGCACAGATGTAGTGGGAAGTCAATGGCAGGGGAGAAAGTGAAAAATAAAAGACGAACAATGGGCTTGGGGAGCCGGTTTGTTCGCCTTTGAATGGGGGGGGGCTTGAATTATAGCGCAAGTGAACCATTGCCAGACCACTTTTTAACAACACAAACCACCGCCTTCGCACCCCCGCGCGAAACGTTGACAGACGTTGTATAATTTTATCGAGCGCTGAGCCCGCAAAACCCCTTCGTGGGTCTCCTTAACCGGAGTTACTTATTTGGGACAGCGCTCTCCTTTTTGAGCCTGGCTGAGGGCGGCAATGGAATGGGCTTTTTGGCGCCCCATGGAATGCTGGTCAATTCCTGTCCGATGTTCAAAACATCCAGCCGCTCACGCGCAAACTGTGCCGCCGTTTTTCCGGCGCGATATTCTTTCCCCACAGCGTAGGCAAAGCGCAGCATCTTTTGCGCAACCGCTTCTGGCTGCGCAAAGCGATCCGCTGTTTTGTCGGCGAGGATGTGCCAGGTGGCGACCAGAAGTTTGCGGGCGATGGCTACGATGGCTTTGTTACGTCCCAGCCGCGGCTCCAGCCGGGCCAGTTCTGCCTTCCAGTGTGGGTGTGTGTTCGCTGCAATTTGCGCCGCTTCGACTAGCGCCACGCGCAGATCACGTCTGCCTGCTTTGGTGATGCGCCCGGTGCGGGTGGTCAGGCCGCTGTCATGCACGCGCGCTCCCAGACCGGCGTAGCCTACCAGGTGTTTGGCGTCTGCGAAGCGGCGAATGTCGCCGATCGCCGCCCAAACTGTCACGGCGGTTACTACGCCAAAGCCGGATACATGCAACAGGCGGCTGATGGGTTCGTTTTCAGCGGCGAGTTTGTCCATTTCTTCGGTCGCGCGCGCCTCTTGTTTTTCGGCAAACTGCATGGTTTCCAGGTCAGTTTGCAGGTTCAGCTTTTCCAGCGGGCCGAGCTGCAGGGCTTGCCACCACTCGTTTTGCGACTTGCTGAAGGGGTTGCCCGCAGGCGGCTGCAGGTGATGGCGCTGAATCACGGCGTGCAGGCGGTTTTTGGCCTGGGTGGCGAGTTGCGTCATCTTTTGGCGCTGCGCCACCAGCCCGCGCATTTCGCGAATTTCTTGCGGCGGCACCCAGATTCCGACCAGCAGGCCCTTGGCCAGCAGCCGTGCCAAAATCGAGGCGGCGATTTTGTCGTTCATGACTTGCGCGCGCGTAATCAACGCGACGTGCGGCGGGTGCACGACCGTCACCGAGCCCGCGTGGGCGCTCAGCTCGTCGTAGAGCTGCCAGGTGTTGGTCGTCATTTCCAGAACGACCGCGTCTTGGCGGGTGAGGGTCTTTTTCATCCACGCTTCAAGGTGCGACAGTTCCACTCGCCGCGCGGGCAGCACTACTTCCAGGTTTTCGTCGACGCCGAGGGCGATCAGGTAGTGCTTGTGGACGTCCAGTCCGATGTAACGAGTTGTATAATCAGTCATAATCTTATACTCCTGGTTGGATAGAGGTCGGGCACGTCTCTTTTTTGGGCCGCTGAATCACACACAGATGCGGGCTTTGGCTCTTTCTGCCAATCCCAGTTAAGCTGATTCGAACGGGTCAGCCAAACACCCGAGCGGGCTTGCCCCGGTTGAAACTTGGGGCTTCCCATGCACGTTTCGGCTTGGCCCTAACGCAGCGTTCCCGGATACGCGTTCCCGTTCACTGAACGGTCACAGCATAACCAAAAACGCGCCCGACCGCAACCCCGTCGGATTGCGCTTTCATGCTAACACCCGACAAGTGGGATTCGTCCCGACTTACGTTGTGCCTGCTTTGGCAAGTAGTTCTGCTGTTCCAATAGCAGGAACGACAATTTTTGCTTTGCTATTAACAATATTGGCAACTTTGGCAACCTGTTTTTTTTCATTCTTTTCTTCATCGCTATCACAAAGCAAAACTCCTACCCCACTTGCTCAAGGAACGGTTTTTCCTACTCCTACAATAACGCCAACAAGTACTCCTAACGCATTTTACACAAATCGTTATCCAACGGACGGAATTCCTCAACCCATCTTGATAGACACAATTAAAGACAACATGGATATGCTTGAAAGCATGTTTAGTTGGGCAATTTTGGTTGCGTTAGCCATAGGATGGGCTGGTCTCATAAAACAAGGCGATATTGAAATAATTGGCGTGAAAGTCAAGCGTAAATATGCTTTTTATTTAGTAGCCGCCCTTTATCTGGTAGTGAACTTTGCATTAATTATTTTATTTGTACGATTAGGAGAGTTACTTTTGACTCCACTGCAAAAAGGGTAGCCACCCCTCCTCAAATTGGCAAAAATTTAATATAATCAGGGCATGTTCAGAAAAAACACCAAACACCAACAACCCGCATTGATCAGCGCCGCCAGCGAACTGCCAGAGAAACAACGCAAACGTCTGGAGAACTCCTGGGCAGGCGCCTTCTACAAAGAATTCTTCAGCCGTATTGACGAGCAATCCTTTGCGGTTCTGTATTCAGAAAAAGACTCACGCCCGAATGTACCCGTGAATGTGCTGGTCGGACTGGAAGCGCTGAAGGCAGGCTTTGGCTGGAGCGATCAAGAGTTGTACGAGAGCTATTGCTATGACCTGCAAGTGCGCTACGCCTTGGGCTATGACCGCTTGGGCGATGGCGATTTTGAAATTCGCTCACTGTATTATTTTCGAGAACGGCTGAGTAAATACAATGCAGATGAAGGAATAAACTTATTGGAAAAAGCGTTCGAGCAAATTACGGATGCCCAGATCGTGGATTTGAAAGTCCGTACTGGAATGCAGAGAATGGATTCGACGCAAATTGCCAGCAACATTGTCTCCGCCAGCCGCCTGCGACTGTTGGTGGAAGCCGTCCAGCGGGTCGAGCGGATATTGAGCGAAACAGACCGAGCACGACTGAGCGAAACCTTTGCGCCTTACATTAAAGACAGTGCCGGACATTATACCTACCGCGTCAAAGGCAAGGAAGCGCAACAGGAACATCTGCAGCAGATCGGACAAAGCATTCACGCGCTCTTGCAGGATTTGAAAAGCGCCTACGCGGACGAGCTTGCCTATCAGGTCTTGGAGCGCATCTTCGTTGAAAATTTCAATCTGCTGGAAACTGGACCGCGCGCCAAAGAAAACACCGAGATCACCTCTTCCTGCCTGCAATCGGTGGACGATCTCGAAGCGACCTATCGCACAAAAGGCACAGGACATTACAAAGGTTATATCGCCAACATCACCGAAACCTGCGATCCTGAAAACGAGATCCAACTGATTACGAAAGTCCAGGTCGCACCCAACAATGTAGACGATGGTCAACTGTTGGCAGAAGCCCTGCCCAATTTGAGAGAACGCACCGCCCTCGAAACCATGATCACTGACGGCGGGTACGGTAGCGAGGTGAGTGACGATGCCCTGCAAGAACAAGAGGTCACTCTTATTCAAACCGCAATTCGTGGTATCCAGCCCAGCGCAGACAAATTCAGCCTCTCCGATTTTGTCATTGAGCAAAATGAAAAAGGCGACCCCACACTGCTCACCTGCCCACAGGGGCAAACAGTTCCCGTTCTCGCTGGACGCACCACCGGCTGGCAGGCTCGCTTTGATCCTGATCTTTGTTTCAACTGTCCGTTCCAACTGAATAGAAAATGTCGTACCCAACCTCAAAAGCGCAACCCGCGCTATCTGCTGACTTTCACCACCCATGAAATGCGCGCGGCGCAACGGCGCAAAAACTATCTGGCGCATCAAGATCACAGTCACAACTTACGCTCGGCTGTCGAAGCCACTGTGCGCTCGGTCAAACATCCATTCCCAGCGGGCAAGTTACCGGTGCGTGGACAGTTCAGAGTGACATGTATGGCAATCGCATCTGCCGCCACAACCAACGTGCGGAGGATCCAACGCTACCTGAATGCAAAAATGAAACAAGCAGAAGCCGCAAAAAGCGTACAAGGCGAAGCCGTACCTGCTACGGTGGCTTCTTTTTTTGTTTTTTCGGCGCGCTGGCTATACTCCCGGCTGGTTTTCAGCCCAGGTTTCGGTTATTAAAGAACAGCTTCTTGCAGAAGAGTCACATATTCATCATTCAAGAACAAAAAGGTAATTTCAATAAAAGGGGAAACTATGTTCTCTTTTGGGTAGTGGTAAAGTCGTAGTGATTTATGATATATTTCAAGCATGATTGCAAAATTATATACATGTCGACATTGTGGTAGCGAAAATATTGTAAAAAACGGACACAGCGGTAGCGGCAACCCGCAATA
>Ga0210044_10007962_pt1 | contig 13331 bp, 11 predicted proteins | sample CryGey13umfilter_2_FD_183959 | JGI IMG/M metagenome (GOLD analysis project Ga0210044, IMG submission 183959) | Groundwater microbial communities from aquifer in Utah, USA - Crystal Geyser 4/9/14 3 um filter (SPAdes) (version 2) | ecosystem: Environmental > Aquatic > Deep subsurface >... | reverse complement strand
CCACGCCGCGCAGGCGCCGAAGATCCCCCCGCCGACGACGACGAGATCGTATTCCTTTCTCTTCATTTCCCGCAGGTTCTTTTTCATGATTTGCGGGATGCGGCGACCTCGTTGAAAATGGAGATGTATTTTTCCGCGACGTGTTCGATGTAGAACTCTTTCACGTAATTTTTATTGTGCGCGCGGACTTCCGCTCTCAATGAATCGGAATTCAATAATTCCTTCAATTTCGACACGAAATTCCCCTTGTTTCCAAGCTCGATCAGGTACCCGGTCTTCCCCTCCCGTAAAAAGTCCGTTTGACCGCCTCTGTCGTAAGACAGGACCGGCAAACCGCATTCCATGGCCTCCAGAAAGACGATCCCGAAACCCTCGTGGATGGCCGTCGACAGATACACGTCCGACACGGCAAGGTACTGGAACTTCTCCTCGTCCGAAACCCTGCCCAATAGTCGAATCTCGCCGCTGATTCCCAACTGCTTCGCCAGGTTCTCTATGTTTTCTTTCTCCGGGCCGTCTCCGATGACCAGTAGGATGGAGGGGAAGATTTCTTGCGCATCCCTGAAGATGTGCAACAGATCTTCGAGGTTTTTCCTTTTCACCAACCGGCCGATCGTGACGAAGATGAATTTGTCCGGCGGGAGACCAAGAGCCTCTCTTGTCTTGACGGGGTGCACGTTCGGATATATGCCCAGGGGGACGATATCGATCTGCCGATCGAACCCGTAATATTTTTGGGCGTTTCGTTTTATATCCGTGGATTCCGCAACCACCCTGTCCGCACCGTATAGCATCTTCCGCACGGTTTGTTTTAACGGGAACGTATTGTGCGGCGAGAGGAATTTACTCGGATCGATGATATCCCCGCCCAAGATACTTAATACGTTTGGGATGTTATACCTCCGGGAGACATACTGCCCCGCCGGACCGGAAGGGATGGCGAAATGCGTGTTGATCAGATCATACGTATCGCTCTTCATTAATTCCTTCACCTTCCAAATGCACATGGGCACGAAACTGATCATCGAAGTCATCGACGCCACGGTCTGTTTCTTTCTCATCAGGACCGGAACCCTGAAAATATCCACTCCATGGAGATTTTCGCTTTTTTGCAGGGAACCGTAATGGGAGGTGACGACCGTAATCCGGTGCCCCTTGGCGACGATCCCCTCCGATATGTCTTTGCATAAAACCCCGCCTCCCCCGCCGATCGGGGGGTATTCGTAATTGATGACGAGGATGTTCATCGGCCGCCGGCTCTCCGGTGAACGATGGGGATCTCGGCGGGCGGGACCGGGCGACGAATCGAAACCGCTTGATTCGCCTCGAGCAATTGGGCGAGTGTCCCAAACCGCATCGCCCCCAGGAGATGAACCAGCTTCCGTCTCAACTTCGGGATCCCGATGTGGTGGCGCAGACGTCGAAAAAACGGTGCCTGTACCGCGGGGTGCCCGGTGTCCAGCTCCCAGGGGTGGACGTAGACGACTCCATGCCTGCCGTCGCGGGCCAGGCCGCGAAAAAGCGCATTCGTCAGCCTGAGCGGATAAGCGCGCAGGTATCCCCCGCCTCCGAACGGGATCCTGAACGGACCGATCGATCCGACGGTCAACGGTATCTCCCGGATTTCTCCATTCCCGTCGGAACCCATTTGGCGCGGCTGATCTCCGAATGCTGGCCACCCGTACCGGTCGTGCCAGATGGGGTACACGCTGCTGCTGTAGGAGTACCCCTCCTGCAGGAGGATTTCATACGCCCAGGAAGTTTTTTCGGTGATGGAAAACGTCGGGCCCCGGTATCCGTTGACCGAGGTCCCGGTGATCCCCTCGAGGATCGTCTTCGATTGCCGGATATCCCGCCGGAACGCCTCCGGCGTCATCTCCGTGATCATGGTGTGATCGAATCCGTGGGAAGCGATCTCGTGTCCCGCCTTGTGAATCTTTTCCACCAGCGCCGGATGGACCCGCGCGATCCACCCGAGGACGAAAAACGTTCCCCGGACGTGATGCGTGTCGAGAAGCTCCAGCAATCTCATGGTGGTTTCTTCGACGCGGGACGGGAATTTGTGCCAGTCCCGTTTCGGGATCAGGTCGGAAAACGCCTCGACCTGGAAATATTCCTCGACGTCGACGGTGAACGCGTTCCGGATCATTTCGGGACCCGAGGGCGGGATCTGCACCGGGCCGTCTACCTCGCCCCGCGCCCGAGGAGGACGATTTTGAAGGTGTGGAACAGGATCAGAAGATCCAGTTTGAGCGACATGTTCTTGATGTAGAAAAGGTCGTACTGCAGCTTCTCTTTCGACTCGTCGATCGTGCTGCCGTAATGGAACATGACCTGCGCCCACCCGGTGATCCCCGGCTTGACCGTGTGGCGAAGGGCGTAATACGGGATCAGGCTCTGAAGTTTCTCCACGAATTCCGGGCGCTCCGGGCGAGGGCCCACAAAATCCAGCTCGCCGATCAGGACGTTGAACAGTTGCGGCAGCTCGTCGATCCGCGTTTTCCGCAGGAAGCGGCCGACCTTGGTGATGCGGGGGTCGTTCTCGACCGCCCAGATCGCGTTCCCGTCCTTCTCCGCGTCGTTCCGCATCGAGCGGAATTTGTAGATCCGGATCCGTTTCCCGTTCTGCCCCACGCGGATCTGGGAGTAGATCACGGGGCCCGGCGAATCCAGCTTGATGAAGCCCGCGACGATGAGAAAGAGCGGCAGGAGGAGAACCAGGTAGACGGCGGCGAAGATCGCGCTGACGCCCCGGCGGATCGACAGAAGGATTTTCGATTTGCGGAATCCATCATTGAAGATGAAGAAGGAGGGGGCAAGGCTGTCGATCGGTATCCTTCCGGAAAGCTTCTCGAAGAATCCCGGCCACTCCACCACCTGGCACCCCTTCACCCGGAGCGCCAGCATTTCCTTGACGGGGTACTCGCCGCGGCGTTCCGTGATCGCCACGACGATCTTGTCGACGCCGTGTTGCCTGATGATCCGATCCATCTGCGCGGGATCGCCGAGTACTTCTCCGACTCTCCCCGCGGATGGGTTGGTCTTCGCCGGAGGGCCGTCGATGAAACCGACGAGATGAAAACCGAGACGTTTCCTCTTCCTTATTTCCTCTCCGACGCGCCGGGCCACTTCCCCCGTACCGACGATCAGGATGTTCTCATGCGACGCGTACCGGGTGATATAAAGTTCGAACGCGAGGCGCCACAGCAGGAGGCAAACGGATGCGATCAGGATGCTGAGATAATACATCTTTCCCGCAACGCCGAATTTCGGGATGGCATAGGAAAGCAGGCCGATACCGATGCAGACGAAACCGATCGCGATCGCCAGCGCGAAAAGAAGCTCCCCCCAGGTCTGTGAAAGCCGGAAATTGTAAAGATCGAGCAGGTACATGCAGGACTGGCAGAAAAAGGTGATCACCAACGCCCTTGCGACCACATCTCCCATGCTGACCACCGGGGTGCCGGCCCGGCCGTAGAGGAGGAGAAAACTCGCCACGACCGAAAACATGATGATCCCCCCCTCGATGATGAAACAGACGGCGCTCCGCAGGGAGAAAAACCGGTTTTCGAGGGTGATGATCAAGCAGGTTTTCCTTTGGTGTTCGCGACCTGGTAGTACTTCCCGTAATATTTGTGGTAATACTTGTCCGGTTTTTTCTCCTCGCCGTTCAGGACGACGCCGACGATCTTCCTCTCCCCAAGCTCGTCGATCGCCTGACGGAACAGTTGGTGAGGCGTGTACCCGAACCGGAAGAGCAGAATGAACGCATCGACCTGTTCGGAGATCGTTACGGCGTCGGGGACGGGCAGAACGGGGGGAGTGTCCAGGATGATGAGATCGAACCGCTCCCGCAGCCCCTGGAGGAGAGAACGAAACCGTTCCCCCGCGAGCATGTCCGCCGGGGAGGAGACCGTTTTCCCGCCGACGATCACCGATAATCCCGGGACGACGGAATTCCGCACGATCCTCTCCACGGGAACGGCCCCCGACAGGTATTCGCTCAACCCCGGATTCGCGGACATCCCCAACTCCCTGGCGATGCCGGATTTCCGCAGATCCAGGTCCATCAGGAGAACTTTCTTTCGGCCGGTCGACGCCATGTTGGCGGCCAAATGGGTGGCCGTCAACGTTTTCCCTTCTCCGGCGACCGCGCTGGTCACGGCGAGGACCCGCAGGTTCAGACTATCCATCTTGTATTCGACCTTGGCCCGAAGTCCCTTTACCATTTCGTAATAAAAGGGATCGATGCTCCGCAGGTTCAAAATGCCGATTCGCCCCGATGGCGACTCCGTCCCAGGCCGGCCGCCGCCCATGGTAAAGATCTTCACTGTCCGACTCCTATGGATTGCCCGATGGACTGAAGAATCGACTTGACCTTTCCTCCGTTGACCACCAGGAAAACCAGGTAGACGCCCACCATCGATACCAGCCCCCCGACGACCGCCGCCCGCCGGATCATGAGCCGACGGTTCAGGCGATCGTCCTGAATGACGGGAAGGCAGGCAAGGATCGGCATGTCGAAGAAAATCTTGAACTCCCTCGATCCCCGCAACGTGGGATCCTGCATCTCGAACCCGAAGGCGCCGCCGACACCGACCACCAGGGAGGCCAGCAACGCGAACCCAAGCACCATCGGCCGGTTCGGTTTGTACGGCCGGGTAGGGAGGTTCGCCGGTTCAAGAATCTGGAACTGCTCCCCCTTCTGTTTTTCCTCGAGTTTCTGGGAGACCTGGGAATCGAGTTTCTTTCTCAGCAATTCCTCGTAAGATCTCTTGATGTTATCGTAGTCGCGCGACAGGGCGATCATCTCCTGCTCCCGTTGCGGCAATCGTTCCACCTTTCGCTGGATCTGATCGATGGTATGGGCCGTGTTCGCGCTTTCCCTCTTCAGGGCGACGATTTCGAGGTCGATCGCGGCAACCTGTCCGTGGAGGCGCCGCACTTCTCCCGCGTCCACGCTCGTCGGCAGAAGGTCTGTCGTGGAGCTCGAGCTCGAAGACCCGGCTGCGCCCCTGGCGGCTTCCTTCCTGGCCGCCTGGCGCATCGCCGCGATCTTTCCCTCCAGTTGTTCCACCTCCCAGCGCGCCTGGGCCACGGCCGGGTACAGCGGGGTGTATTTCTTGGACAGCTCTTCCATCTTTTTTTTCCGCATGGCGAGTTCGGAAAGGAGGAAATTGGGGGACGACGGGTCCCCTGAACCGGCGGTTTCCCACGGATCCTGATTGTCGTACCTCAGGGCGTTTCTCTCGATGTTGCTGATCTGGGCCTCCAGGAAAACCTTCCGGTCCGCGAGTCGTGCGACGGCGTCGGAGTTGTTCTTGATCTGGTCCTGCAGTCTTTGGAGCCGGTTCAGGTTCGCCTGCTCCTGCTGCGGCAACTCACCGCCGAACCGGAGCTTGTACTGTTTGAGTTTTTCCTCCTGCGCCTCGAGTTTTCTCCGTGTCTCCTGCACCTCGTCCGCGAGAAACTTCGAGGTTTCCTGGGCGGTCGCTTCGCGGCTCCGGATGTTCTCTTCGACAAAGAAGGATCCAAGGCGGGAAGCGACCCGCATGGCGACCTCCGGATTCTCGTGCTGGAAGAACAGGATAAAGGAATTTTTCCCTTCGATCTCCATATCGATCCGCTCCCGGACCTTGTTCACCATGGCGTCGGAGGACATCTTCCTGCTCTCTTCCCTGAAAAGACCCAGTTCGTCGATCACTCCCAGGAGGCGGGAACGGCTGAGGATATCCTGCTGGAGCATCTTGAGGCGATCCTTGTATTCGATGCTGACGGTGGAGCGGACCATCCCCTCCGATACGGACGGCGGGATGACGAGGAGCTTCATCGTGGATCGATACAGGTCCGGCGCCAGAACGCAATAGACGACGGACCCGATATGGATGAGGAGGACGGAAAAGAGGATCACCCATTTCCTCCTCCGAAGGATGTCCACGAATTCATGCGGTTTCATGTCAGGGTACAGTGGCATGATTCCCCTCTAATAGATCTTGTAAGGCTTCCCGACCGTGAAACCGAGAAGAGCGGAATAGTTGTTCAACGTCTCGCCGACCCGGCCGTCCGACCTCTGCCGGTTCAGGTTGCCGGTGAGATCCAGAGCGGCCCACTCCCAAAGCTGGTACCGCAACCCCGCGGCGCCGGACGTTGAGGAAAGATCGACCGCCTCCGTCTCGAACACCGACCGGCTGACCTGGTAGGCTCCCGAGAGGTCCCATGACCACTCCCTCGAGAACTTGTCGGAAAAACCGATGCCGGTGGTCCATTGGCGGGTGGCTTCCCCGAATCCGCTCCCGCCGGAATAAACGTACGATCCGAACGCCCTGGCGGTGAACGTTTCGCGAGCGTAGGCGATATTGAAGTTCCCCGATGGCGAGGATTCTTTCTGCGCCTGGATTCCGGGAGCCCCTTTTTGCCGGACCTGCGAGATTTCCAAGGTCGCGTCGAATCGAAGCGCGGGGGAGAACCGGTGGCCGAACAGGATGCCGGCGGACAGGGTATCGGAGCCCGGGTTGTTTTCGTAGGTTTGATGTTCCCCGCCGGCGGTGATCCCCAGGTTGGTGCGCGGGGAAAAAAGATAGGAAACCGAGGCGGACCCTCCGGCCTGGGTGGAGTCCGTCACCCCGGACCCCGCCACGTTATCGGCGGGGAAGCGTTGTTCGCTGTATTTCCCGGAAATCCCGATCGTCAGGTTGGGGGTCGCGCGGTAGTCGAATCCCATCCCCCCCCCGAATTCCTGCGACTTCGTATTCCCGTAGTTGGCGATCGTGACCGGAGGAACCACCGGGTCTCCGGAAGGCACCAACCGGGTCCTTCGATAGGAGCTGTTGGTGTTCACGAAATACACCGAGGGGAGAACGGAGAAGGTCGGCGTCAACTTCCACCCCCCGGTCGAGTCGATCCGGAAAAACCAGGTATTGGTCCCCGCATCCCTGGCCTCGGCATCGTGGTACCAGACCTTCTCGTAATTCCCGGATACCTGCAACATGACGTTATCCGCCGAGGTGAACCTCAAGGCGAGTCCCGGCGTCAAGCGGGTTCCGAAGGACGACACCTCGTCGGTGCTCGTATCGAAGACGTTGGACTGCCATTCCTCCTCGAGCCTCACCGATGGGATCACGTCCATGTTGATTCCCGCCGCATCCGTGGCGATCATCGGGATCCATGCGAATGCGGAGGCCAGAAGGAGAATTCCCTTGATCCGAGAGTATCGGCGCCATGGGCACGTCATCACGGCACCACGATCGTGTCGCCGGGCTTGAGGAGGTAGTTCCCCTCGCCTCCGTCATCGATGATGTCGTAGAAATTTATTTTCCGAACCTCCTGTTTTCCGCGCGTGGCCCGGATCAGTTTGATGCTTCTCGGGGAGGCGAACTGGGTCAATCCGCCCGCCAGCGCAAGGGCCTGGAGAACCGAGGTATCGCCGCGCAACGGGTACGTCCCGGGATGTCCCACGTAACCGATGATGTAATATTTCGGCGCATTGACCTGCAGCACGATCACGGTAACCGCGGGATTCACGATGAACGCCGACAATTTCCCCTCGATGTCGGCGGCCAACTCGGCGGCGGTCAACCCTGCGGCGGGCACGTCCTGGAGAAGGGGCATGGAGATCTTGCCGTCGGGCCGCACGACGAGGTCCAGGGTCAGCTCCTTGTTGTCCCAGACCGAGATCCGAAGCTGGTCCTCGGGACCCAGGCGGTAGGACGGATCGGCTTGTGACCCGGTTAGCGGCAATGCGGGCCTTCGGATCCTGGCCGAGTTGTCCGTTTCCTGCGCGAACACCGGAAGAGCAAGGGGCGCTGCGATATTCAGAACCATGAGTACCGAGCAGGCTACCGCCCATAGGACTTTCACCATTTCACCTCCGGAAACCGTCTTGTCGCTCTCAATCGAAACTTGATTCTTTTTCCTTTACAAATACTTACACAAATTCCCTGAGACGTTAATCTATTTTCAGCCCGCAATCCTTGATCTTGTACAGCAAGGCTTTGTAGCTGATGTCCAGGATCTGCGCCGCCTTCCTCCGGTTCCACCGCGTCTGCTGCAACACCTTCTCGATCAGTCCCCTTTCGGCGTTTCGCTGCGCGATCTTCGCGACTTCTTTCAGCGTGGGCTTTTCGGAAAGACTCCATTTGTGGGGATCTCCCCCTTTCCCGGCAGCGTCCGACGCCGCCTCCTTCGTGGAAACACGCCCGGTGTTCCGGGGGGGCGGGGACGTCACCGCCTCCGGCTCGCGGGACGGGGAATCGTCCGGGACGGCGGTGTACTGCCCGGTCTCCTGTTTCCGCTGGAGTTCCGTGATGAGCTGGGACTCGTTCCCGAGGATGATGAAACGCTTTACGTTGTTTTCGAGCTCCCTCACGTTCCCCGGCCAGCTGTAATTGAGGAACAGCTCCAGCAGCATCGGAGACAACTTCGTCGGCTCACGATTATACATCCGAGTATAGCGTCTGAGAAAGTAGTCCGCCAGGAGTGGGACGTCGTCCTTGCGTTCCCGGAGCGGCGGCACGACGATGTTCACCACGTTGACCCGGTAGAAGAGGTCGCGGCGGAATGCCCCCTCCTCCACCATCCGTTCGAGGTTCTTGTTGGTCGCGCACAGGATGCGGCAGTTCGCCTTCACCTCGCGCTCGCCGCCGATGCGGAAGAACTGCTTCTCCTGCAGGACATGAAGCAGTTTCGACTGCAGGTCCATGTGCATCTCGCTGATCTCGTCGAGGAAGATGGTGCCGTTCTGCGCCATCTCGAAACGGCCGTACTTGCGGCGGTGGGCGCCGGTGAACGCCCCCTTCTCGAAGCCGAACAGTTCGCTTTCCAGCAGTTCCCGCGGCAGGGCGGCGCAGTTCACCTTGATGAACGGATCGTTCGTCCGTTCGGACGCCTTGTGGATCGCCTTGGCGACCAGCTCCTTGCCCGTGCCGCTCTCCCCGGTGATCAGTACGGTGATGTCGGTGCCCGCCACCTGGTCGAGGACGGCCTGGACCTTGCTCATCCGGTCGCTGATCCCGAACAGCAGGTTGTACTCCTCCTCCGGGTGGGCCTTGATGCGCAGTTCGTCGAGCTCCGCCCTGGCGTGGGAGGCATCCAGCACCATCTGCATTTTCAGGAGGAGTTCCTCCCCCTGGAACGGCTTCTTGATATAGTCGCTGGCGCCTTCCTTCATCGCGCGGACGACCTCGTCCACCTCGCTCTGGCCCGAAACCATGATGATGGGAATCGTGAGCGAAGCGGCGCGCATCGGCTTGATGAGGTCCACGCCGGAGCCGTCGGGAAGGAAGATGTCCAAGATGACGCACGAAGGGCGTTCCCGTTCGAACACCTGCATCCCCTCCGCTTTACTGGAGGCGACGACCACCCGCATTTTCTTGTCGGTAAGGAGGTTCCGGGTGAATTGGGAAAAGGCGGGATCGTCGTCCACGATAAGCACATACGGTTCAGACATCCGTTCTCTCCTTTCACCTCACCCGGGAAAAGCAATCCGCGTGCCCATACAGGGTCCATATCGGCAGGATCATGCTAAATATATAGAGGTAAACACAATTAGTGGGAAATAACTTTCCTTGGCAAGAAAGAGAGATTATTGACGGCCGACCAGGATGGGAAACATTTTCCCTAATACAGCCCTTATTTTACCTTTAATGGGGTGTCAGGCGGCAGGAAGTGAGAAGTAGACCTGCGTTCCTTCCCCGGGAACGGAGTCGATCCGGATTTTCCCTTTTTGCGCCTCCACGAGCCGTTTGCAGATCGTCAACCCCAGTCCGAGCCGGGCGTGGGAGTCGAGGGTGGCGACCATATTCCCCTGGTCGAAGACCTTCCGAAGCTTCTCCTTAGGGATCCCTTCGCCGGAGTCGGAGACACAGATGGCGGCGAATCCGTCCTCTTTTTTTCCAGAGAGGCGGATCGTCCCCTGGGAAGGGGTGAACTTGATGGCGTTGTAGAGCAGGTTGTCGAGGATCTCCATCACCTTTCCGCGGTCGCCGGCGACGGTGATGCCACGGGAATCCCCCTCCAGCGCCAACCGGACTTTTTTCTGCTCCGCGTACGGGCGGTAGAAGGCGATGCAATCCTTCAGCAGATCGGCGAGCGGAAACGGGTGGATGTCGAGACGGATCGACCCGGATTCCGCGGCTTCGTAGTCGAGCAGCGTCGCGGCCATCGTGCGCAGGCGGCCGATGGTGCGGGAGGCCTGGTCCAGCATACCGGCGGGCTCGCTCGCATCGCACCCCGCGCACCGCTCCCTGATGAACTGCAGGTAGCCGTCGAGCACGGTGATGATCGACCGGAAGTCGTGCGCGGCCATCGAGATCATGAACCCCTTGAACGAGGAGAGGGTTCGCGCGTCCTTCAGGTCCTCCCGGCTGCGGTCGAGGAGCTTGCGAATCGCCTTTTCCTGCTTCTCCGCCTCGAGCGCCAGGGAGAGCTTCTGCGCCGCCCGGGCGACGTAGTGCAGGAGAATGTCGGGGGGGATCGGCATCCGGAGGAAATCGTACGCCCCTTGGCGGAGAGCCCCCAACACCGAATTGAGCGGCGGGGAGGCTGCGACGAAGATGAAGGGGAGGAAAGGATATTTTTTCAAGGTGTCCTGCAGAAACCGGTGGCCGCACCCGTCCCCCACCCTCAGTCCCGACAGGACGACCAGCCTGCCGCGGCGCCGGGCAAGGATCGCGGCGGCTTCCGGGATTCCGGTGGCCTGCAGAACGGTATAGCGGGCCTCCGCCAGGATCGCGGCGTGCGTCGCCAGGTCCTGCGCGTTCGAATCGACGATGAGGACGGTGGGCGACTTCATGCGTGGGAGGATTCTACCACGTGGGGGAGAAGATTGGTGGCGGTGCAGGGAATTGAACCCCGGACACTGCGGATATGAGCCGCATGCTCTAACCGTCTGAGCTACACCGCCACGCTCGGTGGAATCGAATATTATACGTCAGGTAAGAATGTTGTCAATTCAGGGCGCGCATACCCCTCTTTAGGACCTCACTTGATCCACAGGACGCGCCACTGGGCGGCGGAGCCCAGGAGCTTGGCGCGTTCGCGCGAGGCGACGGCGAAGCGGATCGCGGACGGGGCGGACCGGTCCGCGAGGAGGTCGCGGGCGGAGGCGTCGAGCTGGGGAGAGCGCCAGGCGAGCTGCATGCCGGTCTCCGTTTGCGCGAAGCAGAGGAGTTCGGCGTGGGCGAAGACCCGCAGACTCTCGAAATACGTTCCCGCGGCCACCAGGTCGTTCAGGACGACCAGTTCGTCGGTCCCGTCCCCGTTCAGGTCGACCGCCGCCATCCGCCCGGGGACATGGAGCCGCCGGTCGGTCCCATCAAGGGTGATTTCGGTCCCGGTGACGGCGTCCAGCCCTGCCCACAGCTCCTTCCCGTCCTCGTCGAGGTAGCGGATCCGGTTCCGGTCGGTGAGCACGGCGTAGCGGACGCCCTTCCCGTTGCGCAGGGAGGTGAATCCGTACAGGAACGTCCCCTCCGGGAGCGGCAAGGGACGGTCGCTGCCCTTCACCTCGCTCTGCCCGTCCCGACCGACGGCGACCCGGAATACCGGTCCCTTGAACACCGTCGCCGGATCGGACGCCTGCCCGAGCAGGACGATCCCCTCCGGACCGAGGTCCGCCGTGCGCAGGAAGTACGGCAGGTCGGAGGAGATTTTCCGGTACTCCTTGCCGTCGAACCGCCGGATGTCGGAGAGCGCTTTCCCGTCGCCGTACCGGGCGATAACGATGTCGGCCACCCCGCTCCGCGTGACCCCGGCGGCGTCCACGTGGAGGATCCCCGGGCCGGCATGATCGATCCGCGCCTTCTCGCGAAGCTCGTCCCCTTCCACGCGGTAGACCACGATCGTGTCGGGGTAGGCGGCGACCAGCTCCATCTTTCCGTCGAGGTCGGTGTCGGAGAAGGCCGTGGACACCAGTTCGCCCGCGATCGGCGCGCTGCGGCTGATCGACCCCGAAAGCTTGGGGATGCGCTTCGTGGAGGCGCCCTCCCCCACCCGCTCGTCGCCGAAGAAGATGTATTTCGCCTTGAGGGCCGCTTCGGCGCCGAGGCTGCGGAAGAGGGCGAGGTCGCGCGGGGTAAGCGCGGACGGGTTCTCGAGCGCGCCCGAGACGACGACGGTGCGCCCCTTCCCCGGTTCCTCCACGGGGGCGATCGTCACGTCGAGCGTCACCGCTTTTCCGATGCGGGAGAGGTTCGTGGTGAAGACGTAGGAGACGCCGAGCGTCCTGGCCCTGTGGCGGCGAGCGTCCTCGGTCGCGATGGCGATTCCCTCCCCGGCGGGGCGAACGTCGAACCGGTCGGCCAACTTTTCCTTCATCGTCTGTTCGAGGACCGGAACGGCGGGGCGCAGCGCGTTGTCGGTCCCCGCGGGGACGATCTCCGGCGGAAAGAAGGCGAGGGTCTGGCGTGCCGCATCGGCCGGCGCGGCGGCAAGGCACAGAAAGGCCGCGAGGAGAAGGAGCGCGGTCGTACGCGGGCGGGGCGTCATCGAAGCAGGGACGAGATCTTCTTGAACTCCGGCGTCCCGGCGACTTTCAGCATCTGGAAGACGGCCGTTTCGGTGCTTGCGACCACAACCCCCGCGTCGCGCAGCGCGGCGATGCCGCTCCGGTAGTTGTGGGGGAAGCGCGACGAGACGGCGTCGTCGAGTACGAACACTTCATACCCGGCGTTGACGAGGTCGACGGAGGTCTGGTAGACGCAGACGTGCGCCTCCATGCCGATCAGGATCACCTGGCGACGGGCGGTCTTCGCGAGGACGGCGAGGAATCCTTCGTCCCGGGCGCAGCTGAAGGAGACCTTCTCGATCCGTTCGTACGTTTTCCCCTCGAGCGCCTGCAGGACCTCGGGGACGGTTCGGCCCAGCCCCTTGGGGTACTGTTCCGTCAAGACGATCGGAAGGCCGAGCGTCCCGGCCGTTTCGATGACGATCTTGAAGTTTTTCAGCGACCGCGCGTACAGCTCCTTGTCGATGGCGGGGACCAGGCGCTCCTGCACGTCCACCACGACCAGCACGGCGTCTTCCCGGTTCAGAACCCTGCTCACGTCCCGCCTCTCCTTCACCCGCCGCAGCGGAGGACGCCTTCGTCAAGAGGCGTCAGCGTCTCGAACCCGTCCGCGGTCACCAGGTACGTGTTCTCGAGCCCCACGGCGCCCTCCCCCGGGAAGACGAACTTCGGCTCGAGGGCGAACACCATGCCGGGCGCAAGGACCGTGGGGGCCCCCTTCGCGACGAAGGGGAACTCGTCCACCTCGATCCCGATCCCGTGGCCGATGAATTTTGTATTATACCCCGGCGGGCCCATGAAATTCTCCGCGTAGGATGTGGCGGCCGCC
>Ga0210044_10007960_pt1 | contig 13332 bp, 11 predicted proteins | sample CryGey13umfilter_2_FD_183959 | JGI IMG/M metagenome (GOLD analysis project Ga0210044, IMG submission 183959) | Groundwater microbial communities from aquifer in Utah, USA - Crystal Geyser 4/9/14 3 um filter (SPAdes) (version 2) | ecosystem: Environmental > Aquatic > Deep subsurface >... | reverse complement strand
AGCGTAGAAGATGTCCGGAGCAGTTGCGATATTATCCCCACGCCCCAGAGCGATTGAACCACGGAGAAGATCAAAATCTGCCGACTCTCGCCTGAGAGTCGCGGCATCCTGAGCAAGCTCAGCCCAGGTCGGTGCGGGACGGCCGCGCTCGGGAACCGCCTGCTCAAACTGGCTCTTGTTGTAGTAAAGAGCGAGTGAGTCGACATAAAGAGGAAGGGCAAAAATACGGGAGACTCCGTCACGTGGATCGGCCTGGATCAGATCATCCGAGGCTACGTCGACAAAGGCTGCAGAAAAGGTCTCGGGAGTAAGCGTCTCGGACTCTAGAGGTACGAGCTTTTTTACATGGCGAGGCAGCCAGTTATTGTGAAGGTAAAAGATATCGGGCCCCTCACCCTCTGCAATCTCATTAATCAGGAGTGACTCGTAGTTTTCCCGATTATCGTACTTTTTATAGACGACCTTAACACCGGGCTGACGTTCGCCGTAAGCTTTGATAATGGGGGCCATGACCTCACTATTATCAAGGCCATAGATCGTCAGCGTTGCTTTTGCGCTAGCGGTCGTCTGCTTACGGCCACACCCCGAAAGAACAAGGGTGAGCAGCAGAAGACCAGAAACAAGCAGGGCCACGGAGGTGAGTTTTTTATTCTTCATTCTTCTCTTTATTATACCCTTTTTTGACGCCTTTTAAAAAATATTTTTTAGATAATGAGTAGTAATAGAGATCGGGATAAAACATCTTCGTAATAAAAAGGAGCGGCGAGAGAGCCAGCAGCCTAAAAACAAACCACTTTTTTAGGGAGGGAAGATACCTCCCGGAGGGATCTCGCTTCTGCATTGAGTGACTCCCCTCACCTATGGCGACCATACGCTTCTTAAAATCCTCAAGACTTATCCAGTGATCGTGGAAGACACGGGCCCGGGGAGCATAGTAAAGAACCATGCCGCGCTTACGCTCAAGCCGCATACCAAGCTCGATATCCTCCCAACCATAGGCACTAAATGTTGGATCAAAAGACTCTTTTTGAAGAAGCGAGCGCTTGAGCGAGAGATTTGCCGTGTAAAAAAAACGCGCATCGGCACGCTCCTTTCCCTCAAGGAGATCATAGGCAAACTGATGGCCTCCCCACCGCCCCAGAATCGCACCTCCCTTCTCCATAAAACGCATAAGGGGTGAGGGGGTGAGTTCGGGAAGCCAGGTTACAAAACCAAGCACGGCAGCAGTCTCCTCAGGGTGCGCCGTGTGCTGACGGTCGTGTTCGGCGAGCAGCCCATAATCTGCATAACAGTCATCACCGATTATCAAGACAAGCTCACCCCGAGCCATCGACAGAGCCTCATTGCGAGCGACGCCCTGGCCCTGGTTAAGCTGACTTTTATAATGGAGGTTGAGAGCTCCTTCGGCAGCGACCTGCTCAAGGTACTGTTCCGTCTCATCGCTACTCCCGTCGTTGATGACTATAACCTCAAACTGCTCCCGAGGGAGCGTCTGGCGGCCAAGGGCCGCCAGACAGCGCTCGAGTTTTTGTCGACGATTATAGGTTGGAATAATAACTGAGATACGCACGTCGACATGGTATCACAGCGGAGGTTCTAGACGGAGGCTATAACTTCCTCAACAACCGCCTCAGCCTGCTCGGCCTCAACAGCTTCCCTCACCTCCTCATCTTCGGGTGAGGTACCGTTAGAACGCTGATGAGGGATAAAGTTGAAATCATCGAGCACGACCTCTGTTGCGTACCGCTTCTCGCCCTCGGCGTTGAGATATGAGCGGCTCGAAAGGCGTCCGGCAACCAGTATTGGTGCACCTTTTTTGAGGTAGCGAGCCACCACCTCCCCGAGTCGTCCGAAGGCGACGATACGGTGGAAGTCCGTCTCGGAGACGAGCTCACCGTCTTTATCCTTCCAGTCGCGATTTGTCGCGATAGAAAAGGTTGTGAAGTTGTTGCTGTTCTTGCTCATCTTCACCTCGGGATCCGAAGTGAGATTACCGTACAGCATAACCTTATTGAAGCTGCGCATAATAAAAGGGGTTAGAAAATATGCCCCTTGGTTATAACCGAGAAAGATGACAGCGTGATGAACAGAAGCACGAACGCTGTACCAACAAGCCCGGAACACGCTACAATGCGCCCAGAATGTTTACCGGAATCATCAAAGCACTGGGAACGGTTCAGAAGATGGACAAGACGGAGTACGGACTTCGCCTAACGATTGAGGCTCCCCGCGAACTACCAGCCAAAATCGGCGCAAGCATAGCCCTCAATGGCGTCTGCCTGACCGTTGTAGAGGCCGCCACAGGGCTCATCTCGTTCGATCTCATTCACGAAACTCTTGAGCGTACCGGCCTTGGAAGCCTAGAAGTCGGAGACCAGCTCAACCTTGAGCCGGCGCTCACTCCCCAGAGCCTCCTTGATGGGCACTTGGTATCCGGACACATTGACGCAGTCGGAAAACTCCTCAGCCGCAGCGACCTTCCCGACAAAGGCCGCATCCTGGAAGTCGAACTCCCCTCATCACTCGCGCCCATGATCGCAGAAAAGGGCTCGGTAGCACTCAATGGAGTCAGCCTAACCGTAACGGCAGTAAGCCGCGAGAGCTTCTCAGTTGCGCTCATCCCACTCACGTTAAGAGAAACAACGCTCGGTTCGGCACAGGAAGGCTCGGCGATAAATATCGAAGTCGACGTCATCGCCCGCTACGTCGTCAACGCCCTCCGAGTCAAAAATGAGATCTAACCTCTAATCTCCCCTCCACATGCGTATCGCCCTCATCGTCTCGAAGTTCAATCCGGAGATAACTCAACGTCTTCTTAATGGAGCTTACAAGGGCCTCCAGCAGCACGGGCTCAGCGAAAGCGATTATGACACGTTTATCGTGCCCGGAGCCTTTGACATCCCTGCCGTCGCACAGAAGCTGTCTCAGTCGAAGAAATACGCCGGGCTCATAACTTTGGGAGCCGTCATAAGAGGTGAGACCGATCACTACCGAACGGTTTGTGATGGTGTGACCTATGGCATCCAGAAAGTTTCGATTGAGAATGTTACGCCGATACTCTTTGGGGTACTCATGTGCGACACCATGGATCAGGCACGGGCGCGATCTGAAGATGATGAGAGCAATAAGGGCTTTGAGTGTGCTCAGGGACTTTTCGAGCTCCTTCCCTACTTCAATAGCTAGGAAAGCAGTGGTATAGTGAGAGCCGACTATGATACAGACGCTCAAAGATATCGGTGAGATCAAAGGCAAGCGGGTACTCCTCCGCGTAGACTTCAACGTGCCGATCGATAAGACCGGCGTGACGGACGACACACGTATCCGAGAGACTCTTCCGACGATTCAGTACCTCCTACGTGAGGGGGCTCGCCTGGTAGTCATAACGCACCTGGGCCGCCCCGAGGGTAAGGTTGTCGACGGACTCAAACTCACCGCGGTGGCGGATAGACTTGAGCACCTTCTTCAACAGCCGGTCTCCAAGCTCGATGGCTGTGTCGGGCCGGAGGTGGAAAAGGCGGTGCGCTCGATGGAGGATGGCTCGATAACCCTTCTTGAAAACATACGTTTTTACCCTCAAGAAGAGGCTAATGATCCGGATTTTGCAGCGCAACTGGCCAGGCTGGGTGAGCTCTACGTCAACGACGCTTTTGCCGCCTGCCACAGGGCACACGCCTCAGTCGCGGGCCTCCCGCAGCTCCTTACCTCCTATGCAGGATTCTTACTTGCCGAAGAGGTTGAGCACCTCACTCCCCTCCTTAGTCAGGTGGACAAGCCACTTACCGTTATCGTTGGAGGAGCAAAAATTGACACCAAGATCTCACTCATAAAAAACTATGTCGGCATCGCCGATACGATTATCATTGGGGGTGCCCTTGCAAACACCTTCCTCGCCGCCCAGGGCTACGATGTCGGGGCCTCACTCTATGAAGCCGACCAGCTAAGTGTCGCCCGCGAGACCCTGCTTCTGGCCGAACAGAAAGGAACGGCAATCGCCCTCCCTCATGATGTTATTGTCGCAGACACCGTTACCGAGTACACAACAACGCTCGACCTTCCTCTCGAGGATATTGAAGGCGCCATGAAAATTCTTGATGCGGGAAAAGAGACGATGGCGCGTTACGCAAAGATTGTGAATGAGTCGGCTACCATTATATGGAATGGGCCCATCGGTCTCTACGAGTTTACTCCCTTCTCTCACGGGACAAAGATACTCGGTGAGGCGATCGCCCTGAGAAAGAATGAGGCAAAAACCTACGTTGGTGGTGGGGATACACTGGATGCCTTGAGCAGACTCGGGATTGACCGAGACCGCTTCACCTTTGTCTCAACGGGTGGGGGCGCTATGCTCGAGTTCCTTGAAGGCAAAAAACTCCCGGGAATACTGGCACTTGAAAAATAGCAAAAAAACTGCGCCCGGCGGAAGCCAAGATAAAAACCCTCCCGACTCCACCCTACTTCTTTTTTCTATTTTTAAAACGCGTTATCTGGAGGTGCGAGAACTTTCGCAAAAACTCATAGCGCCGCTCAATTCTAACCACGATACGCTTAAATCCAAGGTTGAGGTTGTTGAAGATCCGATCACTGACGATGTAAATGGTATACGTTATAAAATAAGCCGAAAATACATCGATCGAGTAGTGAACATGCATAAATAAAACCGTGATGGCCTGCACGCCCGACATCGCCAGCAGAAATGAGCGCACGATCTTGTTATCCCAAAAAAGAAGCGCCCCTAAAAAAGGGAAACCGGTGTGCCCTGAGAAAAAAAGGTCGTTCATGTAAAAGATCTTGAATAAGCCCGGCTGATCTTGGAACTGGGGCAGCTGGAAGTAATTTGCGGGAGCGCCCAAGTGAGTCAGACTGATGAACCCGGCCCGAATGAGAATGAAGGCGGCAATCGTCTTCATCGTGAACGGCACAAGCTCGGGACGAAATAGAATCGGATAAAGAGCCATAACCAAGGCAACCAGATAGATGCCAAAGGTGAAGCTAAAACTCAGATCGAGGGTCGGAATGCGGTCCAGAATAAGATCCCCCACGGAAAGAACGGGAATCTCATTCGTATAGAGAGTCGCGTAGTAGTTTACTACATAGGCAATTATGAGAACCGCAACTCCGGAAAAAAGAGAGATTCTAAAACTCCGCTCTCCCCAAAGATCGCTCCACTGATGCTTCCATTTACGCCAAAAATGAGCCATAGCACATTAGACAATACGCTCTGATTATGACTCTGTCCACCGCTTAATCTTATCCTCAACCACCGAGCGTTTTTTGCTGTAACGTTCACGACAAAACTTGAAGATGTTCTCACGACGCTGCGCGTCAACCGCCTCATCAAGGGGACCAAAGGTGCTCATTGAAAAGACATTTGAGGGCATCCCGTCAATAAGGAGGCGAATATAGGTGCTCCCGGTATGCAGAGCAACCAGATCGGCGACCATCGTCTCGTCTCCACCAAACTGACCGGCAATGGCTTCCGCATCATCGTAGCCAACCTGAAAGGAGATGAGGGTTCCCACATTTCCAAAAACGGCATCGCGTACCTCCTCGGGCATCTGGGCGATGTACTGATTGGCCATCGTCAGATTGAGACGATACTTACGCGCCTCAGAAAGAATTGTCGCGAAGGAGTCGGTGGCGAAGTTCTGGAACTCATCTACATAAAGGTAGAAGTCGGTTCGCTCATGTTCGGGGATGTTTGCCCGGCTCATAGCGTCAAGCTGGAACTTGGTGATGAGCATCGACCCCAGCAGTGCCGAGCTGTCCTCACCGATTTTCCCTTTGGCCAGGTTCACTATGACGATCTTCTTCTTATCCATAGCAAAGCGCATATTAAAGGAGCTCTTGGGCTGCCCCACGATATTCCTAATAATCGGGCTCGAGAGAAACTGCCCAACTTTGTTTAAGATAGGTGAGATGGCCTCGGTGCGCTGACGAGCATCGAGGCGCTCAAACTCATGCGTCCAAAAACGCTTAACGATAGGGTCTTGGAGCTTCTTTACAACACGCTTGCGGTACTCTTCGTCCTGGAGGATACGGGTAATTCCGAGCATCGTCGTATCGGGATATTCAAGAAGGGAGAGGATAGTATTGCGCAGAATATGCTCCAGACGGGGGCCCCAGCTCTCCGCATACAACTTTTTGAAGATACCCACCAGGCCGGAGGCGACGATCGTGTTATAGGCCGGGTCGATATTTTCGAGCATGTTAAAGGCCACGGGGAAGTCACGGTCCGAAGGGTCAATGAGGATCACATCGTTCGTACGATGAGAGGGGATGAAGTCGAGAACTCGCTCGGCAAGATCACCGTGGGGATCAATCACGGCAACTCCCCTACCCTGCTGAATATCGTCATAGATCATACGCTCGAGCAAGGTTGACTTTCCCATACCCGTCTTACCGATAATATAGGCATGACGCCTTCGATCACCCAGTTTTATGCCAAAGGGCTGCTGGCCTCCACGGAAGTTTGTCTTCCCCAAAAGAGTGAGCTCACCGCCCGTCTCGCCGTCGGAGGGAGGCAGTGGTATGTTCAAAGGTGGCTCAAGGGTACGCGAACGCACCCAGTCTATCGTGGGCGTCGAGACCGACTGGTGCGGGAGATGATAGATTGTGGCGAGCTCCTCGGTATTGAGAACAACCTCACCCAAACATAGGCGGCGAGCATAGCGACTCAGCGCCTCACGACCGCGAACAACCTTGCCGACCTCAAAACCGTTGATGTGAGGTATGGTGAACTGCTGGAAGGCCCCGGCAACCTCTCGCGCTTTTGACTCGGCGGCGTCAGCACCCATTGCGACGTCTCCAGGGAGAATATAGATACGAATCGTCGCCTCGAAGAGAAGTTTTGAGATTTTGTTGAGTGCAGCTGTCGTGTCGGTCTCACGCTCGTGACCAGCGGAAAGCTCCTCCTTGAGGGAGTCGGCAGCCGTGGAAACTTCGGAGAATAAGCCTCCCTTACTTCCCGAGAATACTCCTCGTAGCCAGAAATAGAGGTACAAGGGAAAAAGGACCGTTTTGAGTGCCGAACTCCGCGTCGTAAAGAGGCGAATGTACAGGGCCTTGAGTGAGTCGATATTAGCGAAGACGCCGCGAGAGACAATGCGCAAACACTTCAAATAGACAAGGCGCCAGCGTGGACTGAGAGGGCGAACCACCAGCTGAATCCCCGCATAATCATCCTTATGAATAACCTGCGCCAGTGTTGCAGTTATTGAGGCGAGTGGATCAACCACGGTGCGTGTGAGCTTATCCTCAAACTGAGAGTAGCGTTTTATGGGAAAGAGCGTGGGAGATATAAGGTTCAGCTCAACCGAAGCCCCCCGAGAGGCACGACTCATCGCCCTATTTTGAGTGGCGTAGTCGGGCACTTCCTGGATACTGGCATCCGGATACTGAGCATAGAGCTGCCCTTCGATCAAGGTCCTAAGCTGCTTGGGATAGCGAACGAAGAAGGTTATCTGCTGATTAATACGGACAATCTCGAAACTAACAGTCGGCTGCTGCGTGCCCGAGAAAAGGTGACGGATCTTGAGTCGGCTAAAAGTCCCATGGAGAGTCGCGTAGATCTGCTCGGCCACGATGGGCCCCGACTCGTTGGTCTTGGGGACTCGAATGGCAATAACCCCATACTGCTGCTTCCGCGCCCAACGAACACGCTGGAGGGCTATCATAAAGCCAGCCAAGCCGAGAGCAACGACAATGGCGATTACGATGAGCGGAAGTAGAAAGGACGGCGTTTGCATTGTATACAAGCCCTTCGGGCTATACTTGACATTTTATATATAATATGTAGAATTAACTCTTATGCCACTCAGACGCACCCAGCTTTCATCCACTCCTCGAGACAACTCCCACAGTCGCAGAGTTGCCTTTGCACTGGGTATGCGGGCCTATCTTTCAACAAGCTGGATCTCGCTCAGAAAACTCTATCGAACCCGGCGCACGGAACTTAGAGGTTGATGCCGATACGCGCCTCGATCTCTTGATCCACAAACTCGCGCTTTCGTCCGTACTTCATTCGAGAGTACTCACGCAAGATCTCAGCAACACGTTCGCTCTTTCCCTCCTCGTTCCAGTTGGTCTCAAGTGAGAAGGGACGAGTGGTTGAGTTGTTAAGGTTAAGTTTAATGTAAGCCTTAAAACGGGCGATACCGATAATATCCTGCTCTGTCAGCAGCGGCGCATACTCTTTTGCCATATACTCGGCATCCTCAGCACCGATCTTGAATGACTGCATCGTACCAACGTTACCGAAGACGGCATCACGAATCTGAGATGAGGTATTACCAAACTTAGAGACGACAAGTTGGTTGATGTACTGATGAGCCATAATCAAAGCGAGATGATACTTACGAGCCTCAGAGAGAATCGAACAGAAGCTGTCGGTCGCAAAGTTCTGGAACTCATCGACATACAGGTAGAAGTCGCGACGCTTGCTTTCCGGAGTATCCACACGACTCATCGCCGCCATCTGAATACGCGAGACTATAACCAGACCGAGAAGCTGTGTATTAAGATCTCCGATCGCACCTTTCGAGAGCCTGATAAACAAGATCTTTCCGGTATCCATCGCATCACGAATATCAAAAGCGCTGTCCGGCTGACCGATCGTGTTGCGCATGATCGTATTGGTAATGAACGGACCGAACTTGGCCGAGAAGTACGGGATCATCTCCTGTCGTTCACGCTCACCGGTGCTCGCATACTCATGGTCCCAGAATGACTTAACAACAGGATTTTTCACCTTCTTGACCTTGTACTTCATAAAGGACTCATCGACGAACATACGAGGTACGTCAATAAGGGTCGCCCCCTCGTCCTCATCTTCCATCAGGGTCAGACAGGCATTGCGGAAGTAGTGCTGGATACGAGGGCCAAAGATCTCATCACCAAAAAGTTTGATGAAGATTTCCGTCGCCTGACTTGAGGCCATATCACGCTGCTGCGGATTTTTCGCCTCGAGAATATTAAGCCCCATAGGGCGCTCCTGATCAGAAGGGTCAAAGACGATAACATCTTTGGCACGTTCCTTGGGAACATAGTGAAGAAGCTCATCGATCAAGTCACCGTGAGGATCAATGACGCAAACGCCGTCACCATTGGCCATATCCTGGCGCACCATCGTACTCAAAAAGGCGGACTTACCTGTACCGGTCTGTCCGATAACATAATGATGACGCATTCGGTCCTTAGGCTTGATTCGAACCTCCCGCCTCTCTCCGCGAAAGACGTTAAACCCAAGCAAGATACCCTCCGTCGGCAGATCGATCGGAGCGGGAAGAACTTTATACTCAAGCCATTTTATTACGGGAGTATAGTTATACTTACTGTTGGGGAAGTGAAAAAAAGAGGCGAGCTCTTCGGGCACCATAATCGAGGCCTTTTCTCCAAAACGGAAGACACGATGCTCCATATTGTGAAGCATCCAAGGGGTGTTGAGGGCGTGAATCGGGAGTATGCGTCGAGTCTGAAAGTAGTTCATGTCAGGGTCCTTGAACAGATTGAGAGCAACCACGATATCACTCATAATATTCTCAGCACGACTCTGCAACTTGGCCGAGGACATAACCCTAATAACGGTATCGAAACCGTCTTGCTGGGCCTTCTCACCGATATGTTTTGCGCGCTCTTCACGAGTCTGCAGCATACGCACATAGTGATCGCCACTATCAGCCCCCGGAGCGTTAGATCCTTCCTTGGCACGATCATAACCGAAAACCAAGGTGGTCAGCAGCGTGTTGAGCTGTCCAATAACGGGAATTTTAGAGAGAAAACCGCCTTTCGCACCCTCATTCTTGAAGAAAGCGATGCCCGCCTTCTCTGCCTTAGCGCGCCAGCGACCACTGCGGGGCCTAATCATCATCTGGATAATCGCCTCCTCATCATCATCCATCTTCGACAGCACGTTGGTCATACTGTTGAGTGGATCGTTTTCGATCATCTTGTAGGTCTTGACCGGGTACCAAAAGGGGTTGGGTTCATAGGCGTAGTAGCAGACCGAGTGATAGCCCGCTCGAGTGAGAGGCGTTTTTTTGAGAAACTGAATATCCGCATCCGGATAGTACGAGGTAATCTGCTTTTCCAAAAGGCTCTGATACTCCTTGAAGGTCACTACTTGGAAGGAGACCGTCTTATTTTTGGCGATGATTTCGAAAGAGACCAGTGTGTGAAGGAAGAGGATGCGGCGAATGATATTTTTTAAAGAGAGCTCACGAATCTCATAGACACTACGGTAAAGCTGTTCCATGATTCCAATCTTCTCTCTAAAGTCCTTTTCAACTTGTTTGTCCTTATCCTTTGGCGAGTCCTCTCGGGGAAGAATAATCTCCATAAAGATGAGCTCCTTCTCCATGAGACGATGCCAGATGTAGCGCAAGATCCAGACCGTACACCAGATACCAACAGGTATAAGCGCGAGAAGGATCAGAGTCACGATCGGATGGTTCGTAGCAAATTTCAGAAGCAGCTGCCCCATGTATATTTTTTCTGAAGAATTTTGTTTGATTTATCTCATCATTATACCAGAAAAGACGCATCTTAACAATGCACCAGAGAGTCACAACGGGTATCGAGCCGAGAGTCGCCTAACTCACCGAACCTAGAGGATCAAGCAAGGGGGGTCTCCAAGAGCAGATAAAACTACAGAGCAAGCTTGTCGGCGATGTAAGCCTGGAGTCCCTCAATCGGCAGACGCTCCTGCTTCATACTGTCTCTGTCACGAACAGTGACCGTTGAGTCATCCAGTGTGTCGAAGTCGATGGTAATGCAGAAAGGAGTCCCAAGCTCATCATGACGCCTGTAACGCTTACCAATTGAGCCGCTCTCATCGTACTCAACCATCCAGCTTTTCTTCAAGAGATCAAAAATCTCACGAGCCTTCTCGGTCAGGGGCTCTTTTTTCATAAGAGGGAGAACTGCCGCCTTTATCGGCGCCAGACTGGGTTTAAAACGAAGTACCGTCCGCACCTCAGGCTGCTCGCCCTCTTTTGATCCTGGTACCTCCTCCTCATCATAGGCTTCGATCAAGGCTACGAGGGCGGTACGAGTCAGACCGAAGGTGGGTTCGATACAGTGTGGAACAAATTTTTTGTTCGTAACGGGATCGAGGTACTCAAGATTCTCTCCGGAAAACTCTTGGTGTTTCTGGAGGTCATAATCAGTTCTGTAGGCGATTCCCCAGAGCTCTCCCCAGCCAAAGGGAAAGTCGTACTCGATATCCCACGTCTCCTTGGAATAGTGAGAGAGCTCCTCCTCTGCATGCTGCCGCCAGCGCATTTTTTCTCGAGAAAAACCGAGTTCTTGAACAAAAAATGTATCCATTCCTTCGCGCCACTGGTCATAAAGTGGCTTCCACTCAGCCTCATCGACAAAATACTCAATCTCCATCTGCTCAAATTCACGAGTTCGAAAGGTGAAGTTACCCGGTGTGATTTCATTGCGGAAGGACTTGCCGATCTGACCGATGCCAAAAGGCAGCCTCTTGCGGGTCGTCTGCTGGATGTTCTTGAAGTTAACGAAGATACCCTGTGCGGTCTCGGGACGAAGGTAGACGAGAGCCGCCTCCTCCTCAATAACACCCTGATGTGTCTTAAACATCATGTTAAAGGCACGAGCATCGGTAAAGTCGCAGGCGCCACATTTTGGACAGGGTATGTTGTGCACCTTAATCAGCTCGGCAATATCCTTAAGTGAGATACCCGCTACAGCTTCAACCCCAAGCTTTTCCTCCAGGAGCTTATCCCCACGAACGCGCTCCTGACATTTCTTGCAGTCCATGAGGGGATCGGTAAAGGAGCCAACATGCCCAGAAGCGACCCAGACCCGGGGGTTCATGAGAATTGCCGCGTCGATACCGACCATATCCTCCCGAGACTGAATAAAGTACTTCCACCAAACATCTTTAATATTACGCAAAAGCTCAACGCCGTAAGGACCGTAATCCCAGGTATTGGCCAGGCCGCCGTAGATTTCAGAACCGGGGAAGACAAATCCTCTGCGCTTACAGAGTGAGACGATCTTCTCCATTGTTGCATGTGTACTCATTGGGCACCACTATACTCCTAGAACTGAGCGGAATCCAGAACGATTGTCACGGGACCATCATTGATCAAGCTAACCTTCATATCCGCGCCAAAACGCCCCTCTTCCACCTTCTCCACTCCCGCCTCTCTTATTCTCTGTATAAATTTCTTGTACAAAGGCTCTGCAAGCTCGGGCCTTGCTGCGCCGGTAAAACTGGGGCGCCTTCCTTTTTTGCAGTCGGCAAAAAGTGTGAACTGCGAGATGACGAGAACCTCCCCTCCTCTATCCAGAAGGCTCAGATTCATCTTTCCTTCCGAGTCCTCAAAAATGCGCAAGTGAACAATTTTATTGATCAGCTTTTCAATCTCACTCTCAGTATCCGAGTGAGTCACACCAAGAAGTATAAGAAAGCCGGAACCGACCTTTCCGATAGTCTCGCCACCGACGGCGACCTCGGCCTCAGATACCCTCTGGATAAGTGCAATCATGGCACCATTCTACTCCGGAAAATCAAAACAAGAAGAGAAGTTAAGAATAAGGCAACAAAAGTGCCCCGACGAAACGGCTCCGCCGGGGTATACTCAACCTATGTTCACAAAAAAGAAAAAACCTGTCTGCGCTTCCTGCGCCAGAGGGTTCCAATGGCTCACCGGCCTGACTCTTTTGGCCCTTGGATCAGTTGGGGTACTGGAGCAGCTGGGGCTCCTGAGTCTGAGTCCATGGGGGTGGATCCTATCAGTCCTGGCTCTTATGTGGGGACTCCTTCTCCTCCTGAACGTAGGGTGCAAAAAATGCGCTGCCTAGACGAGTTCAGATCGCTCTCATGAGCCTAGCGGACTCAGCTCGACGAGGTTCGAACAAGCTCTTACTCTGCCATCAGCTTGGCATTGGCACTCCCCTTCCCCTCTTCTTCCTCAACGGCAAGCTGGCCGCAGGCCGCACTTATATCCTGGCCAAGTGAGACGCGTACGGTAACAGGTATGTCATACGACTCGACGATCTCACGAAAAGCGTCGATTCGAGACTTTCCGGCATTGCTGAAGCCCAAGTAGGTCTCGTTGTAGGGGATGAGATTTACATGACAGCGCTGACCTCTGATGAGCTCGGCAAGCTGACGAGCACAGGTCGGTGAATCATTTATGTCACGCAACATAACGTACTCGTAAGAGACCCGGCGGTGCGTCTTCTTAATATAGTCCTTGAGCGTTGCTATAAGCTCGTCAAGGCTGTAGGCGTTGGCTATGGGCATAAACGACTTCCTGAGCTCCTGAGTGGGAGCATGAATGCTGACTGCAAGATTTACTTGCA
>Ga0210044_10007958_pt1 | contig 13336 bp, 10 predicted proteins | sample CryGey13umfilter_2_FD_183959 | JGI IMG/M metagenome (GOLD analysis project Ga0210044, IMG submission 183959) | Groundwater microbial communities from aquifer in Utah, USA - Crystal Geyser 4/9/14 3 um filter (SPAdes) (version 2) | ecosystem: Environmental > Aquatic > Deep subsurface >... | reverse complement strand
CAGCTCCCCAAGAGCGACAGAGCTCTGTCCTACGGGGTGGCGGCGTGAAGGAGGGACAAAGCGCGCGCCCTGCGGGCGCGAGGAGCTTTATCCTACGGGGTGACGGCATTGGCAAGCTCTCCCTCCAAGGCGGGCAGGGGGTTGACGCCGGCGCCGGTGCGGTGGAACTCGAGGAACTGGTTGGCGCGGATCAGGTTCAGGTCGTGGGCTTTGAAGCAGCGGGCGAGGTTGCGCAGGGCGGTGGCCATCCGCGAGTCCACGCCGGCGGAGATCCGGAGCTGCTCCTTGGCAAGCTCGACCGCTTCGGCGAGGGTGCCCGCGTAGAGCAGGGCGTTGAAGCGGCCGTCGGTGTCGGTCTCGGCAGCGGCGGCGACTATGGCCTTGCCGTCGCCGAGGTCGAGCAGGGGAACGTCTTTCAGCGGGTTGGGCGCTTCCGGGTCTTCTGGAACTCGCAGAGTTCCTTGGGACTTGGCGAACTGGATCGCCACGCCGGGACCTTGGGTGGAGGTGAGGGCTTTGGTGACCAGCTCGGTGGCGCGGGTGAGGCTGCCTTCCTGGAAGTCGCTCAGGACGAACGCCAGCTTGGCCACGCTGAGGAGCTGGTCGGGCTTCTTCGCGCCCGACACGGCGCCGTACAGCGCTTGGAAGAACTCGTCGTTACTGAGCAGGAGCGGGCGGAGCTTGGCGTCCTTCTTCGCGGCCTCAAGCGCTTCGTCGAAGCGGCCGGCGTTGCGCAGGGCGTAGACGTGGAACATCAGCAGCGCCGAGGCGACGTAGCCCTGCGGGAGGTTGTCGCCCAACTTCTCGACGACTTGGTTGGCCAGGTCGGCGGCTTCGCCCTGCTCGCCAGCGCGCCACATCTTCGCCTGGATCACGTACTTGGCGCAGACCGCCCAATAGTAGGGGACGCCCTCGAACTCCTTGACCGCCGCCTCGCAGATGGGCACCGTCTGATCGCGCTCCTTGATGTCCCGCAGCAGGATGCGGTCGACCAAGTTGGCAAGCTGCTGGCACCCGGCCGTGGCGTCGGGGTGAGCGCGCATGAACGCTTCGCAAGCGGTGATGGCTTCGCGGAACTGCCCTTGCTTCTGCAGCGCCTCGGCGTTCTTCTGGGCTTGCTGGTAGTCGGCGCGGGCGGCGGCCGGCTGCTGGGACCAGCAAGCACACAGGGCGAAGGGCAACAGCGCAACGCTAAGGCGCAAAGGGGCGAAGGCGCAGGGAAGGGCGTTGGAGGGGGTCTGCCGCTGCGTGACGGTCGTGGCGGAAGGGCAGCCTGGCGCGGCAACGACTCCCGGCCGACGCTCGGCGCGCGGCTCCGGCGGGCGCGCCCACGAGGCGCGCGGGGATGGTGCGTTGGTCCGTCCTGTTGCAGCCACAGACGGTCCTCCCGGCAGGTCCGCGCAAACCCGCTACCGCCGCCGCTCCACCGAGCTTGCTGGGTCCTGTTGTTCGCCCGGTCGAGATGACTGACCGGGATTGAGCACTCATTCTACACCGGGGGGGGGCGTTGTCAAGGTTCCGGAGGAATTGGTGAAGGGGGGAGGGGGTGACCGGGCGGGTGGGACGGTTTCACCTCGCAGCCAGGGTCACCCGTTCGCCGACTCTTCCCACCCAAGTCCCGATGCCGGGGTACTTGGCCTGCAGGTAGTCCACGAACTTCTGCGGGTCTTCCGAGTTGGCGGCGAACATGTCCCAGTGCATGGGGACGGCCAGGCGCGGGCGGACTTCGCCGGCGATATCAACCGACTCCTGGAACGTGCAGTTGCCGAGGCAGCCGCGGCGGTAGCGCTCGGCATCGCGGCCGTTGATGGGCAGGAAGAGCACGTCCGGCGAGAACGCCCGCAGTGCGGCGACCAGGCCGTCCCACGGCACGGTGTCGCCGGCGTGGTACCAGGTGACGCCGTTGAGGGAGAAGACGAAGCCCAGATAGGGGAATCCCAACTCCGGGTCTTCGTCGAAGAACTCGTGCTTGGACTTCAGCGCAGTGAGGGTGAGCGCGCCCAGCTCCACGGACTCACCATGGCTGACGGGAACGAGCCGGTTCTGCGCGACCCCCAAGTCGAGCATTCGCTGCGTGGCGGTGCGCGGGACCACGAACTTCGCCTTGGGGGAGGCCGCGACGAGGCCGGGGATCGCGCCTGGATCGAGATGGTCGCTGTGATCGTGGGAGCAGGTGACGACCGTCGCATTCGTGACCTGCTCCGGCGTCAACGGCCGCGGAGTCTGCCGTTTCCCGCCGCCGGGGTCGGAGAGGTACAGGTCGGTGTAAACGACCGTGTCTCCGCCCTTGAAGGCGAAGCCGTTCTGCCCGAGCCACCAGAAGGCGAGGGTGCCGGGCGGCACTTCCGTGGCGCTGATCTGGTGAATGAGTTCGTTGCCGGAGAGGGCGAGGGCGGCCATTTGCAGCTCCTTCAACGACGCGGACGGAACGGCGTAGGGGCGGCGCCTGCGTGCCCGTCTCGCCGAGGATAGACACAGGGGGGGGCAGACACAGGGGGCAGACGAAGGGGCAGACACGCAGGTCTTCCCCTCCGGCTTGGGGCCCCAGGGGCGCCCGCGCGCAAGCGCCCGGCATCTGGTCGGGTTACCTCTGCGGCCGTTGGCGACTCCATTCTACACCATCGGCCGGGAGGCAGCGGCCGGTAGCCGTCGCCTTGACACGTCGAGGTGCATGGCGTAGACTGCGCCGTCGTCCGTCGCCTCCGCGGCGACGGCTACGAGGCGTCTCCGAAGGAGCTTTGCATGACACCTGACCAATTGGTCGAGCAGACCATTGCACGCTACGAGAAGTACCTCAACCCCGGACTGGCCAGCCTGGTCAGGTTCATGGGGTTCGAGTCTGTCGAGGTGGAGGCGGAGGGGTGCCTCGTGCGGGATGCCCACGGCAACGAGTACCTCGACTGCCTGGGCGGCTTCGGCGTCTTCAGCTTCGGGCATCGGCACCCGAAGATCGTCGCCGCCGTCCGGGAACAGCTTGACCGTCAGCCGCTGTCCAGCCGCCTGCTGTTCAGTGAGCAGCAGGGACGACTGGCGGAGCTGATTGCTCAGCATGCGCCCGGCGACCTCCAGTTCTCGTTCTTCACCAACAGCGGCACCGAGTCCATCGAGGGAGCGCTCAAGCTGGCGCGGTTGGCGACGGGCAAGACCGGCTTCATCGCCTTCGACAACGCGTTTCACGGCAAGTCTTTGGGCTCGCTCAGCGCCGGAGGGCGGGAGATCTACCGGCAGAAGTTCGCGCCGCTGGTGCCAGGCTTCACCCACGTTCCCTTCGGCGACGCCGACGCGGTGGCTGCGGCGATCGGCGAGGACACAGCGGCGGTGGTCGTGGAGCCGATTCAGGGGGAGGCTGGCGTGATCGTGCCGCCAGCCGACTTCCTACCCCGAGTTCAGGAGCTCTGCCGCGCCAACGGCGTGCTGCTGATTGCCGACGAAGTGCAGACCGGCATGGGGCGCACGGGCAGGACCTGGGCGGTGGACCACTATGGCGTCGAGCCCGACATTATGACGCTGGCCAAGGCGTTGGGCGGCGGGGTGATGCCCGTTGGCGCCATTGTGGGAACGGCGCGGGTCTTCGAGCCGTTGGTGGAGAACCCGTTGCTCCACTCGTCGACGTTCGGGGGCAATCCGCTCGCGTGCGCCGCAGGTTGCGCCGCCTTCGGAGTGCTGCACGAAGAGAACCTGGCTGCCCGCGCCGCCGAGCAGGGAGAGAAGCTGCTGGCCGCGCTGCGGGAAGTGGCCGAGGATCACAGCGAGTGGATTCTGGCCGTCCGCGGCAAGGGACTCATGATCGGCGTCGAGTTCAGGCACGAAGACGTAGGCGGACTGGTCATCGCCGGCATGGCGCAGCGGCACGTGATCGCGGCGTACACGCTCAACAATCCCTCGGTCATCCGGTTCGAGCCACCCCTGACCATCTCGGACGCCCAGATCCAGCGCGCGGCTGCCGCATTCCGCGAATCGATGGAGCAGACGGCAGAACTTTTGCAAGGCGTTGACCTTGAGGAATAGCCATGCCCCATATCGACTGCGCCATCGAGATCGCTGCAAACATCGAGCCGGTCTACGCTCTGGCCAAGGACGTGGAGCAGTTCCCCGAGTTCATGCCCGACCTGGAGGCGGTGACGATCCTGGAGCGCGACGGCGGTCACACCGTCAGCCAGTGGCAGGGCCGGATCAAGCAGTTCAACCGCGCGATCAAGTGGACCGAAGAAGACTGGTGGGACGACGCCGCGAAGACGTGCCGGTTCGAGCAGACCGAGGGCGACTTCACCGCCTACAGCGGCGTCTGGCGCTTCGAGCCCACTGGTCCCGGCACCAAGGCGCTCCTGTCTATCGACTACGAGTACGACGTGCCCCTGGTCGGCAAGATCATCCAAGGCGTCTTACTCAAGCTCGTTCGGCAGAACTGCCAGAATATGTTGGACGCCCTCAAGGGCAAGTGCGAGACGGGCTAAGTCGCTTAGCGGCCGGCCGGTTGTCCGCCGGCCGCCTTTGATTGAAGCCGGGAATGGGGTGGAAATGCCCACGTTTACACCGGCCAAGCCCTGTGCTATAATGCACGCAGCGCAAGTCCCCAGGCAGAAGGCGGCAGATAACACGCCGCCTTTGTTTTGTTCTCAGAGATCCGCCCGGAGCGCGGCGGACAGCAGCCTCGAGCAGGAGTGATGACTTTGCCGCAAGACCGCCAGCCGCCGGAGCAGGAGCTTGCGCGACTGAAGGCACGCGTGCAAGAGCTGGAGGCGGAGCTCGAGCAGTACAAAGGGCGAGCTGGCGACTTGGACAAGCAGCTCTCCGCCGAGCGCGCGGAGCGGCAAGTCATCGAGTCGACGCCACCCATCTCCCCCACCCCCGATCTCGAGCAGACATTGGGTCGGCTGGTCAAGCGGATCGCGATGATCCTGCAGGCCGAGAAGTGCGTCTTCATGTTGCACGACCCGGAAGCGGGCGAACTCGTCGCGCAGCGGCCGGCGGTCGGGCTGTCGGACGAGCAGGTGAAAGTGTTTCGGGTTCGGGCGACGCATGGCGCCTCGGGGGAAGCCTTCCGCGACGCTAAGCCCGTGGTTCTGGACGACGCAGTGGGTGACCCGCGGACCGTCAAGGAAAACGTCGCCCTCCTGAACATCCGCAACATCGCCACCGTTCCGCTGGTCATGGAGACGCGCGACGAGCAAGAGCGAGTCGTCGAGAAGAAGACCATCGGCGTCCTCCATGTGTTCAACAAGCGCTTCGGCGGCATGTTTTCAGACGAAGACGTCCGTCTGCTGACGATCATGGCGCGGCAGGCGGCGGCGGTCATCGCCAGCGCGCAGCTCTACATCGAGCTGAAGCAGGAGAAGGACAAGCTCGAAGCCACCCTGGAGAGCATCCTGGCCGGCGTCATGGTAGTGGACATGAAGGGCAAGGTAACGCTGGTCAACCAGGCAGGCCGCCGGATGCTGGGGCTCACCCAAGAAGGCGAGATCAGCGCCCCGCTCGACGAGGTGATCCCCGATGAGCGGATCCGCGAGCTGGTCAAGCGCAGCATGACTTCGCAGAAGGAATCCGCAGCGGAGATCGAGGTCAAGAAGCCTGCGGAGCGCGTCTACCAGGGACAGACCACGCTCATCCGCGACGAAACCGGCCAGCCGACCGGCGTCGTCGCCATTTTCAACGACATCTCGGAGATCCGGAATGTCGAACGGATGAAGTCGGCTTTCGTCGCCACCGTCTCGCACGAGTTGTGCACTCCGCTAACCGGCATCAAGGGGTTCATCTCCACTCTGCTCTCCGACACCGAGGGGTTCTTCGACGACGAGTCGCGACGCGAGTTCTACACCATCATCGACCAGGAGTGTGACCGACTCACTCGCTTGATCAGCGATCTGCTGAACGTCTCAGCCATCGAGTCCGGCCGGGCTCTGGAGGTCAACTACACGCCGGTCGACCCGACCTCGCTCATCGAGAAGACGGTGAGCGTCCAGCGGTCCTACACGGACAAGCACGAGCTGCGGGTGGAGATCCCCGAACGGCTGCCGCGCATCATGGCCGACGAAGAAAAGCTCGAGAGGATTCTGACCAACCTGATGAACAACGCCACCAAGTACTCGCCCCACGGCGGCGAAGTTGTGGTGCGAGCCGTTCGGGAAGGCGACTCGATTGTGGTCGCGGTTCGCGACCAGGGGATTGGGGTCCCGAAAGACAAGCAGACAAAGATCTTCGAGCGGTTCGAGCGCGTCGACACCCGGGACACGCGCGAAGCCGGTGGAGCGGGGATCGGCCTGTTCCTCGTCAAGCACATGATCGAGGCGCACGGCGGCACGATCGGGGTTGAGAGCGAGGTCGGCAACGGCTCGACGTTCACCTTCTCCATCCCCGTCGAACCCAAACGGGCCGGCGGCGGCGGCGGAAGCGCCTGAGCTGATCGGTTCGTCCGGGGAGCGCCGTTTGCGCCCGCTGTCTCGGCTCCCCGTCGGGGCGATTCCCCTTGTTCCAGGATTGCGCGGATCCCGCTGATGAAGATTGCCATTGGCTCAGACCATGCCGGCTTTGTACTCAAGGAGCACCTGCGAGCGCTTGTGTCTAGCTTGGGGCACGAGGTGGACGACTTTGGGTGCTACTCCTGTGAGAGCGTGGACTACCCGGACGTCTCCCTCGCCGTAGCGCGCTCGGTGGCCGCCGGCCGGTTCGACCGCGGGATCCTGGTCTGCGGATCGGGGCAGGGCACGTGCATCGCCGCCAACAAGATCCAGGGAATCCGCGCCACGCTGTGCAACGACTTGTACGCCGCCACCTACACGCGCAGCCACAACGACGCAAACGTCATGACCCTCGGTGAGCGGATCGTCGGGCCCGGGCTGGCAGAGGCAATCGTTGCCACGTGGCTGGCGACGGAGTTCAGCGGCGACGCGCGTCACCAACGGCGAATCGACAAGATCCATGAAGCGGAGCAGGAGGGAATGAACGCGTGAGCGATTGTTGCCAAACGGAGCTGCAGCAGCTTGACCCCGAGATCTACGAGGCGATCCAAGCAGAGCTGAACCGGGAGCGGAACGGGCTGGAACTCATCGCCTCGGAGAACTTCGTCAGCCGCGCCGTCTTGCAGGCGCAGGGCTGCATCATGACCAACAAGTACGCCGAGGGCTACCCGAACAAGCGGTACTACGGCGGGTGCCAGGAGGTGGACAAGGCCGAGTTGCTGGCGATCGACCGCGCCAAGCAGCTCTTCGGCGCCGAACACGCCAACGTCCAGCCCCACTGCGGCTCTTCTGCGAACATGGGCGTTTACTTCGCGATGCTCGAGATCGGCGACACGATCCTCGGGATGAAGCTCGCCCACGGCGGGCACCTGACCCACGGCAGCCCGGTGAGCTTCTCCGGCAAGTTCTACAACATCGTCCCTTACGGCGTCAAACGAGAGACGGGCACGATCGACTACGACGAGTTGGCGCGATTGGCCAAGGAGCATCGGCCGAAGATGATTGTGGCCGGCGCCAGCGCCTACCCCCGCGTGATCGACTTCCCACGGTTCCGACAGGTGGCCGATAGTGTCGGTGCGCTGCTGATGGTGGACATGGCGCACATCGCCGGACTGGTGGCGACCGGGCTACACCCGTCGCCTGTGCCGCACTCCGATTTCGTGACGACCACTACCCACAAGACGCTACGCGGCCCGCGCGCCGGCATGATTCTGTGCAAGCAGGAGTACGCGGCGGTGCTCGACAAGACGATCATGCCCGGTATCCAGGGCGGCCCGCTGATGCACATCATCGCCGCCAAAGCGGTCTGCCTCAAAGAGGCGATGGCGCCGGAGTTCAAGGCGTACCAGCAGCGAATCGTGGACAATGCGCAAGCGCTCGCCCAGGGGCTCACGGCGCGGGGGTTCGAGTTGGTCAGCGGCGGCACCGACAACCACCTGATGCTCGTAAACCTGAACAACCGCAACCTGACCGGCAAGGAGGCCGAAACGCGGCTGGGCGAAGTCGAGATCACCGTGAACAAGAACATGGTGCCCTTCGACGAGCGGTCACCGATGGTCACCAGTGGGATGCGGATCGGCACGCCGGCGGTGTCCACGCGCGGGATGGCACCGGCCGAGATGGCGCAGATCGCCGAGATCATCGACCAGGCACTCTCCGACCGGTACGACGATCGGGTGCGGCAGGAACTACGGACGCGCGTCCGCGCGCTCTGCGATCGCTTCCCGCTCTACAGCTAAGCCCACGCGGCTTCAGGAGGCTCCGCCGACTTGACCGAGTGCTTTCTGTCCTTCCTGTTGGCGGCGATGGCTGCCTTCTGTCTGACCTTCGCAGTGCGTCGCCTGGCGCACCGGTGCGGTGCGCTTGACCGCCCGCAACAGCGGAAGGTGCACCTGCAGCCCATTCCCACTTGGGGCGGACTCGGCCTGTTTGGCGGGATTGTGGTGGCGGCGCTGGTGTTCTGCCCGGTGGACAAAGGTCTGGTGGGGATCCTCTTGGGCAGCGCGCTGTTGGTGCTCACTGGGCTGGTGGACGACAGGTTCGACATGCGGGCCGTTCAGAAGCTTGTGTGCCAGATCGGCGCGGCGCTGGTGCTGCTCGGCTTCGGGGTCGGCATCAGGGGCTTCACCCACCCGTTGACCGGCGACTACCTGTCGCTTGCCGCGTGGCAAACTTGGCTCGCTACCATCCTCTGGGTGGTCTGTATCACCAACACCCTCAACCTCATCGATGGACTGGACGGACTGGCGGCCGGCGTCTCATGCCTCTCGGCTGGCACGCTCTCGGTGCTGGCGTTGCAGCAGGGCTACGGTGAAGTGGCGATCCTGGCCGCTGCCGTGAGCGGCGGCTGTCTCGGGTTCCTCCGGCACAACTTCAACCCGGCGCGGATCTTCATGGGTGACACCGGCAGCCAGATGCTGGGCTTCCTTCTCGCCGCCATCGCGGTAGCCGGCACGGTCAAGAAGCCGGCGGTGATCGCGATTCTCGTGCCCGTGCTCATTCTCGGCGTGCCCGTCACCGATACGCTGCTGGCGGTGATCCGGCGGTCGTGGCGACGCGAGTCGATCTTCAGCGCCGACAGAGAGCACCTCCATCACCGTTTGCTGGACCGAGGGCTGAGCCAAAAGCAAGTCGTGCTGGTGCTGTACGGCGTCACCGCCGTGCTCTGCATGCTGGCGCTCGCTGTCTCTCACTACGCGTAACCCACGGCTGCAGCGGGGGGATTCCCAAATCCGAAATCCCAAATCACAAATCACAAACGCCCCTCTCCGCGTCATGCCCGTCTTCGGCACGCGTCCCGAGGCGGTCAAGCTGGCGCCTGTCATCCGGGAGTTGAGAAGTCGCCCGGACGAGTTCGAGACTGTGGTCGTCGTCACGGCTCAGCACCGGAGCATGCTGGACCAGGTGCTGAAGGTCTTTGAGATTGAGCCGGCTCACGACCTCAACCTCATGCAGCACGGGCAGACCCTGGCGCAGGTTACGTCGCGCGCCCTTGAGGGCGTCCAGGCGCTCATCGAGCAGTGCCAGCCCGAGGTCGTCCTCGTCCAGGGCGACACCACCACGGTCTTCGCCGGCGCGCTGGCGGCATTCTACTGCCAGGTTGCTGTCGGTCACGTAGAAGCCGGCCTGCGCACCAGCAACAAGTACAACCCGTTCCCCGAGGAAATGAACCGCCGGCTCACGACGGCGCTGACGGACCTCCACTTCGCGCCCACGCCCCAGGCGCGCGACAACCTGTTCCGCGAAGGCGTTCCTGCTGAGCGTGTCTACCTGACGGGCAACACGGTGATAGACGCCCTGCTGACGGCCAAGGACCGGATCAAGCCGGTGGCGCAACCGACCGGCAGGATGCTTCTGGTTACGGCGCACCGGCGGGAGAATCTGGGCGAGCCGATGCGAGAGATCTGCCTGGGCGTCTCTGATCTCGTCCACCAGTTCAGTGATGTCCATGTCGTCTTCGCCATGCACCTCAACCCAAAGGTCCGGGAGGCCGTCCGCGACGTGCTCGGCGGACACGAGCGAGTGGACCTGATCGAGCCGCCCGACTACGACGAGTTCGTCGCCCTCATGGCTCGAGCGCACCTGATCCTGACCGATTCCGGCGGCGTCCAGGAAGAGGCGCCAGCGCTGGGCAAGCCGGTGCTGGTCCTGCGCACCACCACCGAACGGCCCGAAGGGGTCACCGCCGGCACGGCCAAGCTTGTGGGGCCTGACCGCGCAGCCATCGTGCAGTCGGCAGCGGAGCTGTTGGGCGACCCGGCCGCCTACGAGTCCATGAGCCAGGCGGCGAACCCCTACGGCGACGGCCGCGCCTCGCACCGAATCGCCGAGGTGTTGCTGCATCACTTCCGGGGCAAGCCGAGACCGGCCGACTGGGGGGGGCACGCCTAACAAGCCGTCTCGCCGTGGGGTCCGCTCGGCGAGGGGCTCTTGACCCCGCCGCCCTACCGGAACGCAACCTCCAGCACGAACGCCTGCGTGTCGGTCTTCTTACCGATCTTCGCTGCGACCCGCACGTCGTACTTGCCGGGCACTGGCGGCCTGCCGGTAAGCAGACCGGTTTGCTCCTCCATCGCCATCCACTCCGGCCCGTGGACAAGGGAATACCTGGGCCGCTCGATGTCCCAGTAGGTGGCGTTGTAGACGCTGGTCGGGTCCTTCGTGCGACTGCGGAGGTCCCCCAAGGACGCCAGCGTCCGGACGGGGTACTCCCACTCAGTCCGAACCTCGATTGCGGTCACGGGCTGGGTGAAGAGGAACGGGCGTGGCAGTTCCACGTAGTCCGAGGGGCCGCTCTCAAGGCCGTCTCCGTCCACAGCAACGACCCGGTAGAATGCTTGGTTCACATTCGGCGCTCTGAGGGCGGCGCCGACGACCTGGCAGGAGGTCGCAGCCGTCTCGCACATCAGATTGGCGGGGAACGGACTCTTCAGCGTGTTCGCCTCGCCCTGGTTGCCGACGTTGACTTCGTACGCAACATCGCTCACGGTGAATCCCTTCTCGCTTGAGCCGTACACTTTGTACTTGGTGGGTCGCGTGCCCTCGCTGGCCGGTTCCCAGTGCACGGTGACGGTGCGCGCGTTCTGGTCGGTCTCCAGCTTCAGACCCACAGGCGGGTGGGGCGTCTTGGTCCGAAAGGTGAACACCTTGCTCCACGGTCCCCACACCCTGTTGGCGTCCCTTGGGCGGACCTTCCAGTAGTAAGTCGTGTCTGAGTTGAGCAGTCCGAGGTACGGCAGACCGAACTGCGCCTTGCCTCTGTCCGGTGTGTGCGAAACGAGTCGGTGCAAGTTCGACGAGAGCGGCCACGCCATGTCCGCCCGGTCGCTGAGCAGGAACTCATAGTCGGCGATGGCGTCGCCGTCCGGATCCGTCGCCGGTTCCCAATGAAACTGGAGCTTCGTGCCGCGCACTGTCCCCCCGTCGGGAGGAGAGAGGGCTCCGGCGACGGCTGCCGGCGGATGGGTGGACGACCGCTCGATCCAGCGGTGCGTGAGGCGCACTCGATGAGGTTCAGTCGTGTCGTCCGTGTACGCGATGGCGTTTTTCCCAAGCTCCAGCGCGGGAAGCGAAAGCTGCGCCATCTGGAGGTCGTTCTCAATGGTCAGGGAGCGCACCGGTTCTTGTCCCGGCTCCAAGCGCAAGAAGTACTGGTACCGCGGTTCTCCGTCGTGCGGGAAGAGCGGGTCCAGGTCGATTCGCCCACCCTCAGCCACAAGCGCCTGCCACTCCTTCCCGTCCCAGGACAGCGACAGCGTGGCGTTTCCTGCCACCGTCACCTCCCCGCCCACGAACACGTATGGGCTGCGCATGGGGATGACAATCGCCCCCCGGTCGGCGGTCGCGCGCAGACCGGCTGGGTCGGCTGCCACGCCGTGAGGTTGATCGGTTGCGTACCGCCATCCCGGCTTCGTGAAGTCGACTGCGTACCGCCACCGACCGTTGCAGACGCGACCGGCAGCGGTGGGACCCCACCCGCTCTCGATACTGCCGCGCCCGTGGAACTTGAGTTGCTCGTGCCCCCAGCCCCACTCGATTGCTTCGCCCGGGCGGAGGGTCAACTCCATGCTGTGCGTCAAACTTGGGTTGTACTTGCCGCCCGGCTCCTCATAGCAGAAGAGGGAGGCGGAGAACTCGTCGGTCGTCCGGGAGTCCCCCGCGAGAACTCCGTACGTGTGGTGTCGCTTGATGAGGTCGTGGTCGCGCGCGAGGTCGGTCTGAGACGCAATCGTGCGGTTGTCTCGGAGCAGGTAGAGGCCGTGCTCGTCGCCGTCCAGCAGGTTCCACCGGCCGTCGGCAAACACTTCGGTGATGCAGTGCCCCTGGATCCGACATGCCCGCACCTGCAGCCCGGCGACGCTCCAAAGCCCGAACAGATTGATGGCGTCGTTCCCGCACAGCGTGTAGCCGTACACGTTGTGGACCTTCACCGGGTCGTTGCACTCGTCGTCCTCGGTGGTCGCGTGGAACCGGCTGTTGACCTCCTGCCACCAGAGCGCCACCGCCTTGTCCCCGTCGGTCATGCCCGGCCTGAGCGCGCTTTCGATGATCCGCTGAACGGTACGCCAGTCGCGCTTCCCGTTGACGAGGACCCACGGGTTCTTCACAGGGACGTCCCCGATGTTCTCCAACAGCACCGACCGGTTCGGCTCGAAGTACTGGTTGAACGCCGCATACCCAATCGGGTCGCGGGTCATGGCGCCATCAAACAACCCACCCATCGACACGGCGTAGCCATACCGGCTCCCGGTGATCGTCTCGACGTGGGTGCGCTCTCTGTCGGTGGCATCCTGACCGGGCGGCGGCTGTTCTGCCGCAGCGAAGGCGAGAGGCAGCACTATGGCGGCAATGATCCAGGAGAGTGGCGGAGTGCGGGTCATGGCAATACCTCCAATGCGGCGACGCCGCGATTGTAGCGTCACCCACGCAACCCTCCCACTCGGCGGCTACACAAACAACGAGCCGCCTGCCAAAGCAGGCGGCTCGTCCTCACCGTGTCGCAACGCGATCCTATGCGAACGGGTTCGATCTGAAGTAGACACCCGGCCGCGAGATGGCGGTGTTCTGCCTGTCTACAGCCGGTCGGTAGTGCCATACCGCAGCGCCGCGTAGTGGACCCATGCCCAGCCACTTGGCGTGGCCATCGTAGAACGCGCAGTTGTCGCCGCCGCTGTGGAGCCAGTACGACTCGTCAGCGCCCTGCACCGAGAATCGGACGACGTTGCCGCAGCTCGAAGCGGGGTTGCCGGCTGCTCAGTACGTATTGTGACTCTCTTCGAGTCGGCGCGAGCAGGGCAGAGCGGCAAGCCCCCCGCCGTGAAAGGTACGGCGTATTCCCGGCGAATCAGTAGACGGAGTGCCATTGCCCAAGTGGAGGCGGC
>Ga0210044_10007954_pt1 | contig 13340 bp, 15 predicted proteins | sample CryGey13umfilter_2_FD_183959 | JGI IMG/M metagenome (GOLD analysis project Ga0210044, IMG submission 183959) | Groundwater microbial communities from aquifer in Utah, USA - Crystal Geyser 4/9/14 3 um filter (SPAdes) (version 2) | ecosystem: Environmental > Aquatic > Deep subsurface >... | reverse complement strand
TTATATGTACCCGCCACCACCACCTGATTGGCCGGCATCATGCCGTAAACGATCAGATTTGTGCCGGTCATAGTAAATGTGCCGGCAGTGCCATCACCCCACACATTTGCATAGCTCGTATCGGTATAGAGGTTATAGTTTATAGCACCTGTAGCTGCACCAGCAGCACCACCAGCCCTCATGACCCGATTGGTAATGCTGCCGGTCAATCCGGCACCCATTTGAACAGTGACAGGCGTTGTTATATCACAAGTGGTCGTAATATTGGCAGTAGCCGTCAGCGGCGCACTTCCCCAGTAGATGCCGAAATTCAACTGCGTGGTATTCACCGTACATGTGGCTGCGTTGGCAACCGATGCCAAACACAACAAACAGACAGCAAAAATACCAGCCAACACATTTGGACATTTATGTGCGAACATCATGGGTGAACCTCCTCTTTAACCACGTTATCCATATTACAAACCACATCGCCAATATCATTGATCAGATCATCCGTTTCAGGAATCACCAGACTGAATCGGCAATCGCTCTTTTCATTGAACATTCTCGCCGCATAGGTGCCGGCAGGGATATTCTCAACATAAATCTCACCACCAAAACCGATAATAACGCTCTTTTTATCCTTGCCTTCGCCATATTCGAGACCTGAATACTGCGCTGTTTCGAGTTCGCCACTCCTGCGATACCAGGCCTTGCCGCCAACGATATGCATTTTGCGCACATTGAAAGAGACGACACCGCCACTCCGATAACCGGTCGTCACAGTTTTCGATCCGGCATCAAGCGTGTATCCCATCGGAATCACCGATGGATCAATGCTGACGGCATTGTCCGTATAGGCATGCAGATATGGCAACATCAATTCACCAGCCGCATTGGTTTCCCCCACATCCTGCGATTGCACCTTTACTTTAACATGCTCCATGCCCTCCACCTTGATCAGGGCAAAGCTGTCACGAATCGGCCGACCGATATGCAGGCCACCATCGGCCAGCAGCAGCGAGCCACTCAGCCTTGCATCATAAGCGGGCGATTTGTTGGTGCCGGAGCGTCCGAGATCCAGTTCGCCATATTGATGGCGGAACTGCAGTCGCTCATTTGAACTGATATCTCCCTGTTGCGGGGCATTTGCACTGGCGCTGAAGCCGAAGCCATCTCCCAGCGGCGGCGATAGCTGGAACTGCAGGCCAAAGGAATTGCTGCGGTTACTGTAGCTGTAGTTGGCGGAGACATACAAACCGTTACTGAAACTGTGTCCGAGCGAAACATTCGCCTGATTGGTCGGGGCACTCTTCTGCATCCATGCACGGCTGAACTGCGTCGTCAGTGACACCTGTCCGGGCAGCACTGTGCTGAACATCAATGAGGCATCCTGTCCCTGCAGTCGGGCAAAACTCTGCGAACGCGACCATCTGCCGCTCAAAGAGCCGACACGCCCCAATCCTGCAGCAACAGCAGCTCCACCACGCCAGCGCGGTGCCGCAGGCGTTAGCGTCAATGCATCGAGAATACCGCCATAGTGCAGCGTCTGCCTTGTAAAAAACAGGCTTGGTGAAATTAAACCTGCACCGGAATAGCTGTAGTTAAGCTGTAACTGCGCACCTTTTAACCCCTGCCGTTTGCTTCCGACACCAACCAGTCCCAGCTGCCCCAAACGCCCGAGCACTATATCCGCCATCAGGCCGCCGCGAACAGCGCTACCGTCACTTTCCAGACCATAGCCGGGTGTAAACCAGTCGGTCAGGCCATAACGATGGGTACCGAAGAACATCGGCTTGTTGCCATAAATCAGATCCCCGCGATTGTTGCGTAACTGCTGAACACCGGCGGCATAATTGTAAGCGTGCAGACCGGAGGCAAGCAGGCTGGTCGATGTATAATAGGCCTGATTAAATACCGTCTCCCGCCCGAAAGCATCACGTACAACGATCTCGGCCTGCCCCATGCCCGAGCGGTAGTAGGGAATATTGGTCAGATCAAGAGGGCCAGCGGGAAAGTTATCTTTGAACACCTGCTGCCCGTCGATGCGCACCTCAACCTCTGAAGGTGTAACCAGCATGGCCTGCAATTCCAGCGGCGGGCCTGTGAACATACTCGGCATAAGCGCATAATTTTTGCTCAGGCTGATACCGCCAAGTGCGCCACTACCGATTCTGGCGCCGGATGAAGCCTGGATATCGCCGGCCATCCAGCGCTGCAGGTTGTTGCGGTCATCATAAACCAGTTGCGACTGGGTGCGTGTTATCGGCTGGCTCTTCAGCCAGTTGAAGTTATTGATCAGCGATAACCCCTGCCAGTTTGCCCCCAGTTCAAGCGGAGCGACGTAGTTAGCCTTGCTGGCCCGACTCTTGGCGTAATTGACGCTGTAGTTGAGAAACAGTGAGCTGTCCTGAATCAGGCTGGCTGTGGATGGCTGGCGCGTTTGCAACTGGTGCGTGTTAGTGGGAAACAGTGTCGGATCAGCTGTTATCGCCAGTGTCCCGGCCATGGAATCAAGCTGATAGGTGACTTTGGGAGCCATAGCCCTGAGCGACAGCAACTCCTGTTTACCATCGTCACCGGGGAGGTGGCCGGTCAGGCCGATCTCTTTAAGCACCTCTTTCTGTGCAAATACCTCATGATCCGGAGTAGCCATCATAAAGTAGTCTCCGACCTCTGCCGTATTGAGCGTAACATGCACGATCAGCGGCTCAGGCTCTGCAGAAGCAGGTATCACTGCTCCGGCTGGAGCATCAACCGTTGCCATACCTTGAGCTGGCGTCGCGTTGTCGCCTTCAGCCCATGCCTGAAAACTCAGGCACAGGCATAGCGCGACAAGACATAACCGGCCGGTCTGCCTGAGTTGATCGTGACGCAGCACCATGGCTAACCCACATGGCATCCGGATTCGGATTCAGCAGTCACTACTGTTTCGCAGCTGTTTCAACTGTGATTTTGCCGCACAAGGCCGCATCGACAGGGAAATTTACTTCGTTCTTGTCGGTCTGGGTGTGGGCAATCAGATGAACACTGTCCATCTTCTGGCAATCAACACGGCTGACATTAAGCGGAAACAGTTTGCTGACTCCGGCCAGCACATACCAACCAGCCACTTCTCCCTTATACACCTCTTTACCACCCTTGCTGCCATTGATTTCCAGCTTGTTCATGGAGTAATAACGGGCCCCGCTGTTGCTCACCCGCGCCATCAGCTTGCCTTCGGCCACCTCAATACCATCGACGGTGGGTTTGGTCGGCTGGACTGCCCCTTTCGGATAGATAAAGGCCGGTGAACTGATCTGCACGGCAAAGCGGGCGCCGGTCTGGCCCGGTTCATCCACCGGCAGTTCGCGCACAAACACGCGGAAACTTTTCTCTTTGTCACCGACCTTCTGCTGGTAGCCGACGCGGATCACCTGCTGCCCTTTGGCCGGCACACTGAAAATCTTCGGAAAGAAGATCAGCTCTCTGGTCTCCTGCATATCTTCAGCGCCGGTTTTGGCATCCTGGCTCCACGCCATGGCGCGCACCTGAATATTGGCGGGTTTGTCGCCGGCATTGAACACGGTGAGTTCGCCAATGCCGCTGCCCTCTTCGAGTTCAACGCGCATCGGGTAGGTGGAGATCGATGCCGCCATGGCTGATGTGGCCAGCATGGTGCCGGCGATTGTTGCGATAATAATTTTTTTCATAATTGGTTCACTCCTGCTTGCTTGGTGGAGCACAACATACCCGTAAGCAACCGAGAACTGACCGAGCAAGCCGATTTGAAGCAATGGGTGTTGCTTCAAATCAGCGCGATAGTCAAAAGAGGACAAGCCATGGGTATGGCTTTATGAGGCGCGATAGCCCGAATAGAACAAAGCCATGGAGCTATGGCTGGATGATTGCGTTCCGACTCAGCTGAGCGGACATCCGGAGTTATCATTACACAAATCGAAAACCAGAGCCTGATAACAGGCTCTGGTTGCTGCTGTCCGACTGGAAAATATCAATAAGTGATAGTCAGCGTTACCACATCGTTGTAGATGCCGTTCGCAGCAGCGGAGGAGATGACGTTGGGAGCTACTGCATAGATAGTATGCGTGGCTGCGCTGGCGGTAGCTGTGCCTGAGAACAATGGCGTTGAAGTCGCCCCGGCGATGGGCGTGTGGGCGGCGTCGACAAAGAGATCATAGAATATGCTATCGATACCGTTGTTATGCATCATGTATCGAGATGTGCCGTTAGGATGCTGGCCGAAATCGGCATCCACTGAGTATACCATGCCGGGCGCTGCAGAGATGACCAGATCCGTTTGTGCACTCAGCGGGCCTGACGCGGTGGTTGCGACACCGAAATTCAGCGGAGATACAGTCACGCTTGGCGGTACCGGTTGTACCTCCAGACTCACATTCATCGTGGTCGAGGTCGTGTAGGCCGAGGCCTGCATGGGCAGCAAGCCAACTATGAACATGGCCAGTGATATATAGAATTTATTGCATTTCATGATGTGATACCTCTTGTTTTATGGATGACTACGGCCGCACCCTAGAGTTGCAGAACCGAGCAGTGGTCGAGCGCTTGTCAGTAAGAGATGGTCAGCGTTACCACGTCGTTGTAGAAGCCGTACGCATCAGGAAGGGGGGTGCCGCCGGGGGGTACTGCGACTGCATAGATAGTGTGCGTGGCTGCAGTGGCTGTAGCTGTGCCTGAGAATAATGGCGTTGAAGTCCCTGCTGTGGTGATAGGTGTATGGGCTGCATCGTTAAAGAGGTCATAAAAGAAGGTGCTGACACCGCCGCTGTGCAACATGAATCGGGATGCACCTGAAGGATTCTGGCCAAAATCGGCTTCCACAGTGTATGCCATGCCGGGCGTTGCCGTGATGATCAGATCCGTCTGCGCACTCAGCGATGACTGATTGGTCCAGACACCAAAATCCAGCGGCGATACAGTCACGTTAGGCGGTACCGGCTGTACCTCCAAACTCACATTCATTGTGGTCGTAGTCGTGTAGGCCGAGGCCTGCATGGGCAGCAAGCCGGCAATGAGCATGCCAGCCAGGATGTATAATTTATTTGATGATTTCGCATTCATATCTCTACCTCGGTTGCCAAGATCGGCGAACCTTAGCGGCGGCGAACCGAGAACTGGCCGAGCAAGCCTATTTGAAGCAATGGGCGTTGCTTCAAATAGGCGCGATAGTCCAAACAAGAACAAGCAATGGCATGGATGGTGGCCAGCCTTCAACTATCGCGCCATTTTCAATCCACACCCGTGGATTGAGGTTTCCCTTCAACTATCGCGCCCATTCAAAGCAACCCCGTTGCTTTGAATGGGCTTGCTCGGTCAGTTCTCGGTCGGGAGGTGGTAGAAATGCACCCGCTGGCTACCGGCATTGATTAGATGTGGCTGGAATCGTTGCTTACAAGTTACCCGGCTTGCTTGGTAGTATGCGGGGTATGGGGGCGGACGGGCGTCTGCCCGTCCGCTCTTCAGGCCAGAGGAGATGCATGCAAAACATGGGCTTACGTCATTGTAATAAATATGCTGCATCCATGATGTCGCGAATTGCTGTTGCCCTGCTGGTACTATGCACTCAGCCGGTACCTGCGGCACTGGCGTTGACGGCTACAAATAATCTGAGCATCTCCGTCCTCGTTCCCGCCAAGGTGCAAATGACGACAACACCGATGAATTTTGGCTCCACGTTTAACGCACAGGCACCCCTGCAGGCCAGCGCTTCGATCGCCGTCAATATTCTTTCCGGTACTGCCTATAACATCACCATTGATGCCGGTTTGCACATGGCCGGTGAGCGGCAGGTCAGCGATGGCGCCGGCAATTTCCGTAGCTACCTGCTCTATAAGGATACTGCCCGTACCCAGCTCTGGGGTGACTCCGATTACACCGCCACCTATGCCGCCGGCAGCAGCCTTGCCGCTACCGGCACTGGTACCACACAAACCTTCACCGTCTATGGCGACTCACCCGGTGTGGCCGCACAACTGCCTGCTGGCATCTACAGCGACGCTGTCACGATTACCGTGCACTACTGATTGCAGAAGGAGGCGACATATCACTCCCGTAATTTATGTTGTCGATGACAACCGCCATATAGGCAACTTCCTCGCCGACCTGTTAGGAGACAGGGGTTATATCGTCCATACCTTTAAACATCCGAGTGATGCGTTATCACAGGTACATGACGGAGAAACACCCGATCTGCTGATCAGTGATTTTAATCTACCCCACATGAACGGGTACCTGTTACATCTGGCCATTAAAGAACTGCTGCCCGGGATCAGAACCATCATCATCTCCGGACGCGAAGTCAGACATGAAGTCGGCAGCCTGCCATTCTTGCAGAAGCCCTTCCTGCCCGATCATCTGCTAAATCTGGTGGCGATGTGCAACCTCGGGATGTGACTCATTATTTATATCCGTTAAGGAAGCGCTGATTTATTCAGCGTTTCCGTGCAGGTCACGGATGGCCTGCCAAATCAGGCACGCAAGTGCTTGATTTGTAAGCAAAGGAAAAACCGCGCTTTTACCTTTGCGAACTGATTTTTGCCAGGATGACAATAAATCAGCATCTCCTTAACTATCGCATCCATTAAAGCCACACCCATGGCTTGTCCTCTTTTGACTATCGCACCTCATAAAGCCATACCCATGGCTTGTTCTCTTTTGACTATCGCGCCTCATAAAGCCATACCCATGGCTTGTTCTCTTTTGACTATCGCGCCTCATAAAGCCACACCCGTGGCTTGTTCTCTTTTGACTATCGCGCCTCATAAAGCCACACCCGTGGCTTTATGAGGCTTGCTCGGTCAGTTCTCGGTACCAGTAGTACAGGCTGGCTCAGGAATTTACCATGGCACTGCTCTGCGCAGCCATGCAGTTAACACAACAAGAGATCTACCAGACTGAATATATAAGGAGAGTTTTATGCCAACACCCCAAATTCGCAGTAATTCGATCATGGCAGGCAGGGCTGCAACACTGGCAATGGCAGGTGCCCTGGCGTTGTCTGCATGTGCATCGACAGCGTTTGCAGACCAGGCCTGTAAACATGTAAAACTACACGTGACCAACCAGCTTGAGGCTTCCAGAGCAATTACGGTATTGGCCGTTAGCTACTATGACGTGGAAGACCACAAGTGGAGGACCAGCAAGCTGGCCAACGACACTGTTGAAATTGGGCGTGATAAGTATTTGGCCCCTGAGGTACTGGAATATGTAGGGAATGAACCGATTGAAAGGATGCGCCTGAAAATCAAGGTATGGCCTGTCGATGGGCATGGGCCGGCCAACAGAGCTTCGTGGACTAACACAGTAGAGTTTCCCAGTGACAATGTCTGCTACAGCCATAAGGGATATGCAATAGTGGTTAATTCTGCAGGCAACTGAAAGGAAAACTCTTGGCCGGGGAATATCGAAGCAGGTACCGCATTGATTCACTGAGAAACAACACCAATTCGAACTATCACGCCTCACCAAAGCAACCCCGTTGCTTGCTCAATTTCGACTATCGCGCCCAATAAAGCCACCCCATGGCTTTGATTTATTTGGACTATCGCGCTCCCAAAAGCCACACCCATGGCTTTTGGGAGCTTGCTCGGTCAGTTCTCGGTTTAGGTTGTTTAGGGTGCGGGCTCGATTATGCCAAGCAGGTTATTGGAGGAGAAAAATGAACAGAATTAAACTACATATCGCGGCTGCCCTGATGGCCATCAGCCTGATACCAGCTTCAGCCATGGCGCTGACTGCAACCGGCCAGGTGAATATCACAGCCACCACTGTGCAGCCGACAGCAGCTGTTACTGTTGCCGGCGCACTCGCTTTCGGCACTGTGCAGGACACCCTCACAGCCGTTGCCCAGACCAGCTTCGATGTCACTGTCACCAATGGCTGGCCCTACTCGATTGCACTGGATGGCGGAGCCAACTACAACGCCGCCACAGCCCAGAGCCTGATGAAAGATGGCGGAGGCCTCAACGCACGTGAATATGTGCTCTATCAGGATGCCGCACGCCTGAATGTATGGGGCCCTGCCGGCACCAATATGGCAGGCCTGAGTGGCACAGGTGCCATCCAGACCTATCAGCTATATGGCTCGCTGCTTGCCGCACCCGGCACTACCGGCGCTGTTAGTGATATCACCACCATCACCGTCACCTACTAATCGACATCTTCCAGTGAAAGGAGAATAGAATGAAAAAATTGAGGCTTTACACTGTAGCAGCGCTCGCGATGTTAGGCGTAGTTCCCTCGCTTGCTTTTGCTGCGACACAAACGGCCACCGTAGATGTGAATCTTGTCGCTATAGCGCCAGCGGGAAGTATTACTGTGAACGGACCGATCGACTTTGGAACCGTAATCGTAGCAGATTCCACATTGACTGCAGGTACGACGTTTGATGTTACTGTTTCAAATAACGTTCCGTATACTATTACTTTCGACGCTGGCTTACATATCTCTGCTACGAGTGGCAACTTGAGAAACATGATGTCAACTACTGGCGCTCTCGGATATTATATGACTGGTCTTGGAACATCCACATGGGACATTGGAGTGCCTGTTAACGGGACCGGAACAGGTATCGCCGACTCATTTCCCATTAACGCCAATGTAACGTTTGGAGCTGGCCTGACCCCTGGTAGCTACTCGGATACAATAACGATCACGTTGGCATACTAAGTCGTGCATCGACATTACCGGGCCGGACCGCGCCAAGTCCCTGAAAAACATAACATTACTGCCCGGGGTTTCATAAAAGATGCCAGCGGCCTGACCGGCATCGCCCAAGACTACACCATTTACGACTCACGGCCGTCAGCAACCGGTACCACCGGTGCTGTTAGCGATATCACCACCATCACCGTTACCTACTAATCAACACCAAACGATAAAAGGAGAAACACCATGAAAAATATCAAACTTCATATTGCTGCCGCCATTCTTGCCATGAGCATGGTGCCGGCATCGGCCATGGCGGCCACGACAACTGGCACACTCAATGTGTCAGCAGTGTTTACATCCCCAACGGCTAGTATCAATGTCGCAGGTCCGCTGAGTTTCGGTAGTGCGCTCATTGATGGTGCTGCAGGCACCGTTACCGCCAGTACCACGTTCGACGTGGTAACCGCCAATAATGTGCCCTATACAGTGAAGGTGGGTCTCGGCTTGAACTCTGGTTTAGGCAAATCCCGACACGTGGTGAACGGCGTGGGCGACAACATCCTATACGATCTTACGCAGGCATCAGGGGCTGTTTGGGACGGGGTGGTCGCCATTAATGCTACTGGAACAGGCTTGGCCCAGACCTATACGGTAAATGGATCGATGGCAAAGCCGACGCTTGCAAATTTGGCTGGTAGCTATACGGATACCGTGACGATCACCGTCACTTATTGATTGAGTTGCGCCCCGCGATTGCGGGGCGCATCTATTACCGGGTCCGCCGATAAGCATTACCGGGTCGTACCACCATTACCGGGTCGTACCGCGCCAAACCCTTGAAAAACCTCGAAAAACCGTCTAAATAAAGGGTATATCCAAGCTTAGAAGGCCTGTTTCAATAGTGAAACGGGCCTTCTAAGGGAGGCGCTTATGCCCAGAGCCAACCGTTATCACATTCCGCACCAGATATGGCACATCACCCATCGCTGCCATCGCGGCGAGTTCCTGTTCAAGTTCGCCAGAGATCGCGAACGCTGGATTCACTGGCTGTTTGAAGCGAAGAAGCGATATGGTCTTTGCATTCTCAACTACATCGTTACCTCAAATCATATACACCTGCTGGCCGTTGATGGCGACAGCGATGAAATTTCCAGAAGCATTCAGTTAGTCGCCGGCCGAGTCGGGCAGGAATACAACCAACGCAAGCAGCGTAAAGGTGCATTCTGGGAGGATCGCTATCACGCAACAGCCATCGAGAGTGGCGAGCATCTACTGCGTTGTCTGGTTTATATCGATATGAATATGGTCAGGGGCGGTGCAGTCGCCCATCCTGCCGACTGGAAGCAGAGTGGCTATCATGAGATTCGGAATCCTCCGAATCGATACCGGTTGATAGACCGGCAAAGGCTGATTGAGCTTTGCGGCTTGAGTGGTGATGAGCAGCTTAGCCGGACGCATCAGCAGTGGGTGGACGAGGCCATTGCGGAGCATCAATTGCAGCGCAGACCGGAATGGACCGAGGCTGTTGCCGTTGGCAGCAGGGAGTTTGCCGTACAGATCAGGGATTCACTTGCCAGTCGGGCAGGTAGTCGCCAAATTATCGATGCCGGTGAAGGCTATGAGCTCAAAGAGCCTGAGATCTCTTACAATGTCAATTTTGATGATGAAATCGACCCTCTAAGCTCTCAGTAGCCTATTTTATAAGTCTTAACCCATTGAATTATATCAACTTTGCCAGGTCCGACCCGAAACTAAAACTAAGCAAACTAAGGATCCGAAACTTGCAGGAAACTTGTCAGGTCCAACCCGAAACTTAGGAAACTTGAAGAAACTTTCGAAACTTCTTCTGCATGCCGCGATGTTGCCACGGAAAGACCTTACCAGATCTGCTGAAGTCTGACGGTGAAAGATCTGGACTGACTGAGGCTGCGGGTTTTCACATCATCCCGATATTCCAACTGGATGGCGTTAGATACGGAAAAGGGAATATTCGCCGTACAACCTATCGTTGTATCACGCACTTTATCCCCCTGCGGCATCGTGTTGATACTGGTTTCGCCGCCCCACTTGCGCAGATAGTCGAATGAGACCCACATGCCGGGTGTGATCGTGTAACTGATATGCGCATCCGCGCCCCACCTCCCTTTCTGCTCATGGATCAGGTTGCCAAGATACTGATGGTTGCGAGTGAAATAGTGATAGTTACCATAGAGTTCAAAGACCCAGTTTTCAACAGCCTGTGATATAGCCAACTCAGGTTTGAATACCCAGCGGTTGCCGCCCGGGTTCAGGGTGCGATTGGGATCATAGCGCCCGAATGGAGCGATGACCTGCAAACTTCCACCGATGATCAAGTCTTGCCGGTAACTGCTAAAGTCCTGAAGTGAAACTGCCGGAGCGCCGTAAAAGTCCATACCGATGACAAATGTCGGATCTCCGACTCCTTTTACCTTCTCATAATAACCGAAGGCGGGAATAGTAATATCTGCCGAAGCATAAGGGATATAACCGCCGACCAGCGCAGCCTGACCGAACAGTTCGATATACCTGTAATAGCGAAGCAGTCCGGCCTAGGTGGTCGAATTGAAGATTCCGCCACTGGTTTCCGACTGAAAATAAAGCAGCTCCAATACATTCAACCCCACAGGCGCATTGCCATAGGCTCGGGCACCCGCCTCGCTGGCATATGTCTGGCCTGATAACAGTATGGTGAACAGGCATAGGCACCCGAATTTCCATTGTCGCATCCGAAGCCCCCCTCCAGAAAATGAATATCGCCTGATTATATCAGTCAATTTCAGCTTTGCATTAGGTGATGCTAATTTGTTAATAGAAGCTCCGACTGCTAGTGCTTTTTTGACTATCGCGCTTTCTCAAAGCAACCCCATTGCTTTATTCTTATTTGAACTATCGCGTCCCATAAAGCCATACCCATGGCTTTGTTCTATTCGGACTATCGCGCCCTCTAAAGCCATACCCATGGCTTTGTTCTATTCGGACTATCGCGCCCTCTAAAGCCATACCCATGGCTTTGTTCTATTCGGACTATCGCGCCCTCTAAAGCCATACCCATGGCTTTGTTCTATTCGGACTATCGCGCCCTCTAAAGCCATACCCATGGCTTTAGAGGGCTTGCTGCTCGGCCACTTCTCGGTTGCATGATTGTAGTCTGAGGATCGTCATCGGATGCCATGCCCGGGTATGGATCTGGCATCGCAACAGGAACATAGTTCAAAGTCGTGGTGCAACCATCAAGGCGCATGCCCAGGGGAGATAATTACCGGTGCTACAGATTTACCTTTTCTCTGCTTTGCTCCTGATGACCTGCTCATCGACAGCATTGGCCGGCAATATCAACGCACCGCTGTTGATTACTGCTGAAACCGTACCGCATGAGTTACATGCCAAGGCGTATGAAACAGATGCAGAGAATGCGGAAGATAATCAGCGGCACTACCGACACAGGCTGTTCCCAACGGCGGCAGGCGATGCAAAATCGTATGAAATCCGCATCCAGCTTACACAGGGGCTGCCAAGCCATATTTCACTGCAGGGTAAACATGCACATTACTGGCAATATACGATTGATGAACAATCCATGCTGATCATCAGGGCAAATTCTGAAGCCGATCCTCTGTTTAACCCGGCCAATTCACTGCTGAATGTCGCAGTTCACTACTGACAGCAGATCCCCGCTTACTTGCTGACAATACGATTGGCCAGCATGGTGGCTTTCATTGAAGGCCTGAGGCCGTACTCATCCTTGATACGCTCCACCCATGCATAATAGACACGCATGGCATCCACCGTATGCCCCGCGTCGAGCAGGGCATTCATCGCATGCATACATAACTGCTCCGAACAGGGGTCCAGGCGCAGGCCGATCTCCAGCAAACGCATGGTGTCATTATGGACTGCATGGGAGCACTGACGCCAGGCGTGGGCTATTTGTATCAGCCAGAGCGAGCAACGCTGGCGCCAGCTGTTACGCCAGCTGTTAGAGATATCGGCCTCACCGGCAAAGTAGTCCCCATGCAGCAGATCACAGGCACGGTTTTCAAGCGCGAATGCCAGCTTCAGATCATCGCCTTCACGGCGCAGTTGCCCTGCCTGCCGGCAAAGATCCTCCCACAACCAGATATCAATGACGCAAAGGCTGTCATTGAGACTGAGTTTTCCCTGATGCAGGCGAATGATTTCATTGCCGCTGATGTTATTGGCAGCCAATTCCTGCAGCAACCCGCGCAGCTTGCGCAGGTTGAACTCCAGATTCTGCATCGACTTGTCACCCTCTGAGTCGGGCCAGAGCAGGTCGAGCAACTGGCTCATCGGCACATTCCTGCCGCCGAGCGCCACCAACGCCACTAGCAGCTGATATGTGCGCTGACTTTTCCAGATTTGCAAACCTATGATATTACCGTTGATACGTAAGCCAAAACCACCGAATGTTTTGATCTGAACAGGTCGATTGTTCCGTTCCATGCCGCCCCATGCAGTGCCCGGATCGGATGCATCTGTTTGCATGACAGCCATGTATTACGCCTCCGGCGGGAGAGAGACTCCCATAGCCGGAATTATCAGAACACAAAACCATCACTGCTATAACACGTTTATGCTATATCACCGGACAAAAGCAGAGGAATCGTCAGCCGTACTGTGGTACCGGAACCGGGAACAGTAACGATATCCAC
>Ga0210044_10007953_pt1 | contig 13341 bp, 14 predicted proteins | sample CryGey13umfilter_2_FD_183959 | JGI IMG/M metagenome (GOLD analysis project Ga0210044, IMG submission 183959) | Groundwater microbial communities from aquifer in Utah, USA - Crystal Geyser 4/9/14 3 um filter (SPAdes) (version 2) | ecosystem: Environmental > Aquatic > Deep subsurface >... | reverse complement strand
AGAAGAAGGATGTGGTGGCGGTGCGTAAGCAGCTACGCACATACAAGCGTCTGCGGGAGCTGGTCGACCGCTGGATCGATCTCGCCACGGAACTGGCGTTACTGCGCATCGAAACGGATGGCTAAGCGGTCTGTCGGGTGCTAGAACTTGGCACTGTCCAGTAATAAACGATGATAGAATATCATGGGCAATGAAGTGTGCAGTATCGTTGACCTGTCTCGAACGTCGCGTTACGCGATCAAGGCGTTGTTATGCTTGGCCACCTGCGGCCAGGAACGCTACTCGCTCGCCGACCTGGCCCATTGCTCGGACATCCCCAAGGCCTACCTGTCGAAGATCCTCGTCACCATGCGGGATGCCGGCTTGGTCGGCAGTCGGCGGGGTCCGGGCGGCGGGTACTTCCTGCTGGCCACTCCGGAACACCTCTCCCTGCTTGGCGTCGTCGAAACCATCGAGGGTGGGCAGGAACGCCCGCACTTTCCCGCTCCTGCCCTGTTGGCAACAGCCCTGGCGGAACTCGACGCCCGGGCCCGCCACCTCATGTCCGAACTGACGCTCGCCGACCTGATGACGACCGCCATTGATGCGGGGTCGGCATGCCATACCGGACGCCGTGAACCGAACCAACCCATCAACACCCGTCAACCAGACCCGACCAGGAGGTCGAAATGAGACTTCGTCGCAGGGATTTCCTGAAGACCGCCGCAGCCGTGGGTGCCACGGCGCTCACGACCGGGCCACGCCTCAATGCCCTGGCCGCCGCTCCCATCACCGCAAGTTCCGGCGAGAGCAAAGGCCGCTGGGTCGCCACGACGTGCCAGGGTTGCACGACGTGGTGCCCGCTGGAGGTCTTCGTGCAGGACGGCAGGGCGGTGAAGGTGAGGGGCAACCGCCACTCCAAGCAGAACGACGGCGTTTGCTGCCCGCGCGGCCATCTCGGTCTGGCCCAGGTCTACGACCCGGACCGGGTCAAGGTGCCCCTGAAGCGGACCAATCCGGTCAAAGGGCGGGGAGTCGATCCGAAGTTCGTCCCGATCACCTGGGACGTGGCCCTGGACACGATCGCCGACCGGATGATGGACCTGCGCCGAAACGGCGAGGCCCACAAGTACCTGCTGATGCGCGGCCGCTACACCTACAACCGCGACGTGATCTACGATGCGATGACGAAGATCTTCGGCTCCCCCAACAACATCTCCCACAGCGCGATCTGTGCCGAGGCGGAGAAGTTCGGACCGTACTACACCGAAGGTCTCTGGGATTACCGGGACTACGACATGGACAAGTGCAAGTACCTTTTGGTGTGGGGCTGTGACCCGGTCAGCTCGAACCGGATGGTCCCCTCGGCGATCAAGCGCCTCTCCGGCATCGTTAAGCGCGGCACCCTGGCCGTCGTCGATCCCAAGTCCCAGACCTCGGCGCTGAAGGCCCAGGAGTGGCTGCCCATCAAGCCCGGCGAGGACGGTGCCCTGGCCGGGGCCATCGCGCACGAGATCCTGGTCAACGGGAAGTGGAATCGCGAGTTCGTCGGCGAGTTCGTCGACCGGAAGAACCTCTTCGTGCCCGGCAAGGTCGTCGACGAGGCCGCCTTTGCCGAGGTCCACACCAGCGGTCTGGTCAAGTGGTGGAATCTCGAGCTTAAGGACCGCACCGCCAAGTGGGCATCGAAGCGGACGGGACTGGATGCCGGCCAGATCAAGCGCGTCGCCAAGGGCCTCGGCGAGGCGGCCCCCAACGTCGCGGTCTGGCTGGGCCCCGGCGCCTGCATGCAGGTCCGTGGCGGGTATGCGTCCATGGCCATCCACGCGCTCAACGGGCTGCTGGGGGCCGTGGACAACGAGGGCGGCACCCTGGACAAGGCCCACATCCCGGTCCTGAAAATGCCCAAGCTGGACGCCTACCTGGACGACGTCGCCAAGGTTAAGCACAAGAAGATCGACCAGCGCGGCACCAAGGAGTTCCCGGCGCTGGCCAAGGGCAAACCCGGCGGTGGCGTCGTAACCAACAACGCCGCCCGCGGCATGCTCGACGCCGACCCCTATGACATCAAGATGGCCATCGGCTACATGAACAACTTCACCTTTTCCTGCACGGGTGCCCAGCGCTGGGAAGAGGCGATGACGAAGCTGCCGTTCTACGTGCACCTGACGACCAACGCCTCGGAGATGACGATGTTCGCGGACATCGTCCTGCCCTGCGCCATGACGACCTTCGAGAAGTGGGGCTGGGTCAAGGGCAAGCAGAACCGCTACGCCTATGCGTCGCTGCTCCAGCCGGTCATCGACCCGGTCTTCGATGTCCGCACCGAAGAGACGGAGATTCCGTGGCTCATCGCCGAAAAGCTGGCCGAGCGCGGATTCACGAATCTGCTCGACTTCTACCGCAACGAGTACAAGGATTCGGATACCGGCGCGTCGGCGAAGGATGCCAAGGACTTCGCCCGCGTCGTGACCAAGTACTACCTCTCCCCAATCTGGACGACGGAGAAGGGCAAGGGCGGGGATCTGGTCGGCGACTGGGACGAGATGGTCGCGCGCGGCATGTGGAACTCGGACCCCTACCCCTACAAGAAGCGATGGGGCAAGTTCAAGACCGAGACCAGCAAGTTCGAGTTCTACAGTGCAACGCTGAAGAAGGCCCTCACCGCCCACGCCGGCAAGCACAAGACCACGGTCGACGATGTCCTCGAGACCTGCAAGTACACGGCGCGGGGCCAGTTGGCGTTCATCCCCCACTACGAGGAGCCTTTCCGGTCCGGTGACCCGAAGGAATTCCCCCTTGTTTTCGTGGACCACAAGTCGCGCCTGAACCGCGAGGGACGCAGCGCGAACACGACGTGGTTCCAGGAATTCAAGAAGGTCGACCCGGGTGACGTGTCGTGGGACGATGTCCTGAAGATCAACCCCCTGGACGCCAAAAAGTACGGCATCGGGGACGGCGACATGGTTCGCGTCACGTCGACGACCGGGTCCTTTGAACTCAAAGTCAGGCTGTGGGAAGGCGTCCGCCCGGGCGTCGTCACCAAGTGCTACGGCCAGGGCCACTGGGCCTACGGCGCCGTCGCGGCCACCGAGTTCGGCAAGATACCGCGCGGCATCAACAACAATGAGATCATGCCAGCAGAGTACGACCGTCTCTCGGGAAGCACCGCCCGCAATGGCGGCTTCACAGGCATCAAGCTCGAGAAGATCTAGGGCCCAGGGCCGACATAAAGGAGATGAGCCATGACTCAGTACGGCATGATCATAGACCTCGACAAGTGCGTCGGCTGCGGGGCCTGCGCCCTCGGCTGCAAGACCGAGAACAACACCGGCGACCGTGCCGGCGGACAGACCTTCAACTGGGCCGACTTCATGGTGACCGAGGAGGGAAGGTTCCCCCGCGCCACGACCACCACCCTGCCGGTCCTGTGCAATCACTGCAGCAACGCCAAGTGCGTGGAGGCGTGTCCGGTCGAGCCCAAGGCGATGTTCAAGACCGCTGACGGCATCACCATGCACAACGACGAACGCTGCATCGGCTGCCAGAGCTGCCAGGAGGCGTGCCCCTACAGCGTGCTGGACATCTCCGAGGGGGGAGCCCAGTACAGCGTGATCAGTTTCAACGAGGATGGGATCGGCAACTTCTCGCGGTTCGAGTCCAAGACCGCGGTGATCGCGGGGGGCACATCGACCGGCGAGGAGCTGACGCGCCTGACGGACGCCAAGCCGGCCCACCGTACCGAGTACCGGCATCCCGATTACGACAACGTGCGACGCCCGGACGTGACCGAGAAGTGCATTTTCTGCGCGCATCGGGTGGCCGAAGGAAAGCTGCCACGCTGCGTGGTCGTGTGCCCGGCCGAGGCCCGCGTGTTCGGCGACCTGAGCGACGCCAACAGCGAGGCCGCCAGGCTCCTGAAAGCGAACAAGTCGTTTCGCCTGAATGAGAAGGCCGGAACCCAGCCGAACGTGCACTATATCGGCAGCTTCGTCACCCGCAAGAACGGCTGACAATCACGGGCCGCGCCGGCTTGCCGGCGCGGCCCCCAACCCGGGACGGTACCGTGGACCACAGCGCATTCATCAGGACCCACGCGGAGCACCGGCGTCTGCTGGCCGTCCTCCTGTGCCAACCGGACAGCGGCGTCCTCAGAGAAGAGGATACCCGGGGGCGGATCCGGCAAACGACAGCCGTCATCGACCCGGACTGCGCGCCGCCCGCGTTGGATCTTCCGCCGGGTGACGACCTGCTGGTCGCTTACACCAGGATCTTCCTCGGTCCGGGCCAAATCCCGGCCCCGCCCTATGGGTCGGTGTACCTCGACGGCAAGGGACAGGTCGCCGATTCGTCCACCGGTGATGTCCGGCGATTCTACGGCGAAGACGGCTTGGCCGTGGCCGAGGACGCCGCGGAGTTGCCCGATCACGCGGCGATCGAGCTCGAGTACTCGGCGTACCTCCTGGAGTGTGCCGCCGAGGTCGGCGAATCCGGTGACGGAAGCCGAATCCTGGAGCGCCAGGAGGAATTCGAGAGCCGCTTCGTGCGCACCTGGCTGCCCGAACTGGGCCGTCGCATCGAGGACTGCGGAGTCCACGAGTTCTATGCCGGGGTCGGGATGCTGCTCCGGCGTCTTCCCGCCGTGGCCACCGGGCTGCGGGAAGTAGGCTGAGTCTTGTCGCCCGCCCTCGACACCTCCCGTTGTGTCCGGAATCGGCACTTCAAGGCGTCCTGCCGGGCCTGTGCGGCGGCCTGCCCCCGCGACGCGATCACCATCGACCGCCACGTGCATATCGGCGAGGAATCTTGCAGCGAGTGCGGGATCTGCAGTGCGGCCTGCCCAACCGGGGCGCTTGCGGGCGCCGCCGACGACCTGGACGCCGCCATCGGGCGCCTGGCCGCCATACCCGCCCAGTCGGTCGGATGCCGGCAGGTGCTGGCCGGGTTTGGTGACACCCGTCTCCGCTGTTTCGGGGGACTGTCCGCGCGCGACCTAGCCGCCATGGCCATCCTCACAGAGCGCCCCCTTGTCATCAACGTCGCGCCCTGCGGCAAGTGTCCCGCCGGCCCGGACGTGATCCCGCTGCTCCGCAAACGGCTGGAATCGGTCGCCGCGGCCGGCGTGCTTGGGTCCCGGCCCCTGCCCGTGCTCCGCGCCGACTTTGGTCCCGGGCCGGAAAGCCCGACCGGGGCCTCCCGCCGGGGCTTCCTATCGCTGTTCGCCCGCGCCGCGTCGCAGGCCCGCCAGAGCGATGGCGCCCCGCAGCGCACACGCCGCGAACGCCACCAGGTTGCCGCCGACCGCGTGGACCAGGACATGCGGCCGTGGCTGCTTGCCGACACCCTGTTCACCCCGCACAAGCTCGCCTCCTGCAACGACTGCTGTCGCTGCGCCTTGGTCTGCCCGTCGGGCGCCCTGCAAAGGACCCGCAGAAACGGCCGCAAGCTCCTCACGGTCACTGCCGATGCCTGCACCGGATGCGGGCTGTGCATTGACATGTGCCCGCTTGACGCTCTCGATGTCCCGTCTGCCCACAGCACGACGACGGCCTGAGCCACGGACCGGCCCGTTTCTTGGGACACAACGACTTCCGACCGCTCAGGAACCCGCTTCATCCCGCAGCCATGTCTGGACCCTAGCCGCGATCTCATCCCGCACCCTGCGAAATTCCGTCAGCTGCCGCTCCCGGCCGCCACCCGCACACGCCGGAACATCGAAGGGCCAGCTCAGTCTGTTCAGAGCCCCGGGCCAGATCTTGGGGCAATCCCGCGCCGCGCGGTCACAGACGATAATCAGGTGTGTGACGGAGATCTTGCCGAGGTAGTCGCTCACGGCCTGGGATCTGTGGCCATCCGCAACGAGGTCGATGCCGACCTCCCGCATCACCTCGATCGTCATGGGGTGGATCGGTTCGGCATCCAGACCGCAACTGAACACCTCGAACTGATCGCCGGCCTGCCGCCGCAGAAAAGCTTCGGCCATCTTGGCTTCGGCATGAGTTTCCACTGCACAGAAAAAGCACCGTCTTCTTCTTCATGCCTCGCTCCCGAACCAGTGCGTAGTCCGCTTGCAGACTCCGACCAGCATCAACATCACCGGCACTTCGATCAGGACACCCACCACCGTGGCCAGCGCGGCCCCCGACGAGAGCCCGAACAGCATGACCGCCGCGGCGATGGCCACCCCGAAGATCAGGACGGTCTGCAGGAACAGCGGCACCGCGATCCAGAGGATCGTCAGCGGGTTGCCCAGAATGACCTCGTCCTTGAACGAGAACAGCAGCACCAGCGTCAGCAGCAGGGCGATGATGGTCACCGGCGTCAGCAGGTGCAGGAATTTCTGCGCGAACCATGTCTCGCCCTTAACTGCGATGATCCACCTGCAAATGCGATGATCCACCTGCAAATGCGATGATCCACCTGCAAATGCGATGATCCACCTGCGAGATGCATAGCCGGCGACCAGCGGCAGCGCGACGTAGACCCTTATGGACAGCAGCAGCGCCTGCCAGGGCACCGGGAGCCTACCCACCCCGAGCAGGAAGCCGCCCAGCACGCCGTACAGCACCAACATGGTCAACGAGTTGATGGCGACCATGATCAGCGTGTGCCCGTCGTTGCCCCGAGCCAGATAGCCCCAGACCAACACCATGGCTGTGCAAGGCGCGATACCCAGCAGGATGCAGCCGGCCAGGTAGCTGCGCCAGAGCGGCACCTCGAGCATCTTCAGGCCTTCATGAAGGATCACGGTTCCGGAGCCATAGGTCGAGCCGACCGCCAGGTCCAGGCCCAGCGGCAGCTTCACTAGGTCCACCGCGTCCGGCCCGATGAACTGCAGGAACAGGACGCCCAGGAACAGCAGGCTGATGCCGTACATGGTGAACGGTTTGATGAGCTAGTTCACTACGAGTGCCAGGGTCACCGGCTTGACGCTGCGGCCGGCCTTGAGGACCTCGCCGAAGTCGATCTTCACCATGATGGGGTACATCATGAAGAACAGAGCGATGGCGATGGGGATGGAGACCACCGGCGCGCCGTCGATGACCACGGCCATGCCGTCCAAGTTGCGCGCCACCTGGGGCGCGACCTTGCCCAGCACGATGCCGCCGGCAATGCACAGCAGGACCCACACGGTCAGATAGCGCTCGAAGAATCCCAGCCCCTTGGGCTCCTTGGTGATGCAGGCCTCAGTCGCCATGGCCAATCTTTTCCAGTTCGGCGAACGCCTCGGGCAGCGTCGCCACGAAGGCACGGATCTCGTCGCGCACGCGCCGGTAAGGAGCCATGGCTTCTTCATCCGTGGCCGCGTCGCGGGCCAGCGCCGGCGGGTCGTCGAACCCGACATGGACGACCTTCGCCCGGCCTGGGAACACCGGGCAGCTCTCATGGGCATGCGAACACACGGTGACCACGTAGTCGAAGTCGACGTCGGCCAGCTCGTCCAGGTGGGTCGAGCGGTGCCGGGAGATGTCTACGCCGACCTCGTCCATGGCTGCCACGGCACGAGGGTTCAGGCCGTGGGTTTCGATGCCGGCCGAGAAGGGCTCCATCACGTCGCCCCTCAGGTGACGCGCCCAGCCCTCGGCCATCTGGCTGCGGCACGAATTGCCGGTGCACAGGAAGAGCACCTTGGGTTTCCGGTTCATGTGCGGCACAACTCCTTGATCGGTGTACAGACGATTTTCTTCAAGCGGGCGTCGTCGTCCTTCAGCGCGACGTCCTGCGCCAGGGCGGCGTCGCACCAGGCGGTCGCTCCGGCGGCCGCGGGCGAGAGCCGGTCCTCGGCGCGTCGGTAGTAGACCCAGCGACCTTCCTTGCGCGATTCCACAAGGCGGGCCTGGCGCAGAATCGACATGTGCTTCGAGACGGTGGACGCGGCCAGCCCGAGCAGCTCCACGATCTGGCAAACGCACAGCTCGCGGTCCCGCAGTGCGCAGAAGATCCGCACGCGACTGGGATCGGACAGGGCCTTCGCGACATCGACGAATTCTTCCACAGAGAACGGTCCTTTCCGGAGTTCTGGCACCGGATCACGCAGGCTTGCGGGCCTGCACCTTAATGCTGGCGACCTTGCCCACGAGCTGATCCGCCCAGCGGCGGGCCAGGGCGGCGTCGACGTCGCCCGCACCGCAGCACGAACTCGACTCGTCCTTCAGCTCCGAACCGATGAACATCTCCAGCTGCGACGTGTCGTAAACCAGCCGATCGACGACCTCGACGTCGACGAGACCTGCCGCGCGGAGGCCAGCGGTGTATGCCTGCTCGCTGACGGCTCCGGCCAGGCAGGACGAGTACAGGTGGCGGTTGTCGGCGATCTCACCGGGGATCCCCTCGGCGACGATGTCCGAGACCAACATCGTGCCACCGGGACACAGCACGCGGGCGATCTCCGCGAACACCCGAACCTTCTCCGGCGACAGGTTGATCACGCAGTTGGAGATGACCCAGTCCACGGAGGCGTCCTCCACGGGCAGTTCTTCGATGATGCCCTTGCGGACCTCGACATTCGTCAGACCGGCGACTGCGATGTTCTCGTTGGCCTTGGCGATCATCTCGTCGGTCATGTCGACGCCGATGGCTCGGCCCGTCGGCCCGACCTTCTTCGCCGCCAGCAGCAGATCGATGCCGGCGCCCGAGCCCAGGTCCAGCACCACCTGACCGGGTTGCACGGCGGAGAACGCCAGGGGATTGCCGCAGCCGAAGGCGTTGACCACCGCCTCGGTGGGCAGCACGGCGAAATCCTCGGCGGTGTAGCCGGCGATCTTGGCCACCACGCCCTTGGGCACCGGGCCGCCGCAGCATCCCGTGCCGTTGGTCGCGGCGCGGGCGTAGTCGACCGAGACGTCACGTCGTGTGGTATGGGGATCTGACATCGGAGGACTCCTCGAGTTATGGCTCGGCTTGATTCTATAATTCGCCACGTGGCGAAGTATAGTTACAAAAAGAGGGCGTGTCCCTATTCAAAACCCCTGTCCCTAGTCAAAACCCCTTCCGCCACAATCCGCGAAAGCAACAACCCGCATTCTACCCCAACGAACTTCAAACCAGATAGCCGAATCACCCCCCGGGGGGCAGTGGGCATGCGTGGAATCGAGTTGCTGGAAGCACGGCGAAGCCGCAACGCAGCTTCCGGGCACACCGTCCCTAAATCCGGCAAACAGAAACCTGTCCCGATCTTCAGGCCGCGGCGCGATAATACCGGCTGTGCAGCCCGCCCGCCATCGGTCGCCGCTGAGCCGCGCCAAGCTCCGGCGGTTCGACCTCGCGCCTGGCCGGCGTGTCCTTCGCCAGCCCCAGGTGCGGCCGCGTCTCGCGGTAATATTCGAGGTACGACTTGAGGATGCGCCGCGGGTGGTTCTCGTTCAGCACGATCACGTGGTTCAGGCACTCGCGCTTCAGCGTGCCGACAACCCGTTCGCAGTAGCCGTTCTGCCAGGGCGACCGCGCAGCGATCACCAGTTCCTCGCTTCCCAGGTTGGCGATGGCCCGGCACACCACGTCGCCGCAGATGCCGTCGCGGTCGCGGGTGATGAACCGCGGCGCCGTGTCGAACGGGAACGCCTGCGTCAGCTGCATCGCCGTCCACTCGGCCGTCGGGTGTGTGGTTACATTCACATGGACGATGCGTCGCCGGTCAAGCGACAGGACGACGAATACGTACAGCGAGCGGAATGTCACCGTCGGCACGGTCAGGAAATCGATGGCCGCCGTTTCGGCGAGGTGGTTCCGAAGGAACGTCTTCCAGTTCTGGGTCGGCCACCCTCGCCGCTTGACCATGTAGCGGGCCACGGTGGACTCCCTGACCCAGAGGCCCAGCATCATCAACTCGCCATGGATGCGCGGCGCGGCCCAGGTCCGCCTGAGCACGATCCAGAACAGGCGGTCCCGCAACCGGAGCGCAGGCTTGGGATTGCCGCGCCGCAGGACATTGATTTGCTGGCGCAGGGCCAGGTTCTCGAGGATCAGGTCTGGGCGGAGGCGCAGGAGGTCGTGCAGCGTGTGGAGCAGGATGGTCAGCATGGGAAGAATTTCGGTCAGCGGGGAGCCCTCTTGAGGACCAACTTGTTGTTTACTATTTACTTGACACCCGACTCGACTGACCCGATCGACAGGGCGACCGCCAGAGCAAATTGCGATCAGCCCGCACGTAAAGTTGCCATTGGCGCCATATAAACCTACAATTGGCCAACAGGCAACATTTCATCTGGACGTATTCCCATCCGGAGCAAGGACCATGAACCAGTCGGCTTACATCCCGAGATTCATTCAGGATCGCATCGAGGAAGCCCTGACCGATACCCCGGTCGTCCTCATCCACGGCCCCCGCCAGAGCGGGAAGACGACGCTGGCCCGACATGTCGGACAGGAGAAGGGGTTCGCCTACTACAGCTTCGACGATGTGGGCGTCCGTTCGGCTGCGCAGGATGACCCGGCCGGATTCGTCGCCGGGCTTCCCGAGCGGGTCATCCTGGACGAGATCCAACGGGTTCCGGAGCTCTTCTCGACCATCAAGCTTGCCGTCGATCGCGACCGCAGGCCCGGGCGTTTCATCCTGACCGGCTCGGCGAACATCCTGATGATTCCCAGGGTGTCCGATTCCCTTGCCGGACGGATGGAGATCATCAGGTTGCATCCATTGTCCCGCTGCGAGATCCTGGGCCGGCGATCAGGGTTCATCGACGATCTATTCGCCGGCGCGGGAATGATGCACCAGGCCGACCGTCTCGGCGACGAGATCGCGGAAATCGTCGCCGCGGGAGGTTACCCGGACGCGCTGTCCCGCTCGAACGAGAGAAGGCGGACGGGCTGGTACTCCGAATACGTCGAGACCATCGCCCAGCGGGACATCAAAGACCTCGCCCGGATCCGGGAGATCGAGGTCCTGCCTCAGATCGTAGCGCTGGCTGCGGCCCAGACCGCCCAGTTGTTCAACCTGGCCGAACTCGCCGGTCCGTTCCGTCTGAGCAGGCCGACGATCGGTGATTACGTGACGCTGCTCGAGCAGGTCTTCCTGATCCATCGTCTGCCCTCCTGGCACAGCAACCGGCTCAGCCGCCTGATCAAGGCGCCCAAGCTCCACGTGGGAGACACGGGCGTTGCCTGCGCCGTCCTGAACCACTCGGTCGCAGCGCTCCGCGAGGATCGGACCCTGCTCGGCCACCTGCTCGAGACCTTCGTGGTCCAGGAACTCCGGCGGCAGGCGAGTTGGGGCGAGGATCGGGTCCAGTTCCATCATTTCCGGACCAAGGAGGGCGCCGAAGTCGATGCCGTCCTCGAGCGCGCCGGACGACGGATCGCAGGGGTCGAGGTCAAGCTTTCGGGAACCGTCGTGGCGAAGGATTTCCGGGGCTTGAAGAAGTTGCGGGAAGCTGTCGGCAGCCGCTTCACCGCCGGTGTCGTGCTGTACGACGGCGAGGCCACCATTCCGTTCGGCGAGGGGCTCTTCGCCGTGCCGTTGAGTCGCCTCTGGACCGGGAAGTCGTGACCACACAAGGATCTGCGCGTGTTTCAATACGCTGATTCCACACAGGTGGGACAGTTCTGATATCTCTTCCCGGCTCGCCAGTTGAGCGGGGCCTGTCCCCAGATCATGGCCTTCTCCCCCCTTTTACCCCACCTTATTCACGGTCCGATATCCTTGTTGTAGCCTGATCCCGCCGCGGGAAGCTGCCGACTCGCCTCCGACAGCCAAGGACCGTTCATACCAAGCCCTGGCGGCTCCCGGCGGGCCCGGATTCCTCCCGGTTTGACGGTCATTCGCGGCCCCGGACATACGTAACCGATGCCGAGTCTCTTCGGCGATGGGTCCCCTCGGTGTCGCCCCCCCACTCATGCTTCTACTGGATGCAATCGCTGCAGCCAGGCCAACAGATCCACCCAGTACCGCGACCCGCCGCCGGACAAGACCATCGTCACCCGCCGGCTACTCAGCAGAAGCCGCCCGCCCCCGGTAGTGGCTCTTGGCCCGCGGCGAGGACGACAGCGCCGGCTCGAGCACGTTCATCAACTCCCCGAAGTGCGCCTCGGCCAGGCCACGACGACGGTAGTGCCCCAGCAGCGCCGGACCGTCGATCTGCTCGACTGGCCAGTTCGTCACCAGCCAGAAGTGATGCAGGAACAGTTCGTCCGGCTTCTCCTGCACGATCAGCACCACCCGCCGCGGCCGCGACCAGCCATCGGCCTGGTACTGCAACTCGTGGAACCAGAGCCGCGGCTCACAGGGCGGCCGACCGACCGGACGTTTCAGGTACGGTTGAGCCATGCGGTCCAACACGGCGTTCTTGCGGATCCGACAGGTGTAGCGCGTCCGGCGCGCCTCCAGAGCCGCCAGCAGCGGCTCCGACGGGAACCCAGCGTCCAGGCGCAGGTGCGCCTGGACGCAGATCTTGGCCTCCACCTGGTCCAGCATCTGCAGGATGAAGGCCTCGGCCCCGTCGGCAGTGTGCACGTTGCCACTGCGCAGCTTCCCGCCCAGTAGGTCTCCCTGTTCGCCGGCCGTGGCGATCAGCGGATGGTAGATCCGGTCGTGGTAATGGCCGTTGTACATGCTGCCCGGCTGGTGACCATGGACCGCAGCGGGCAAAGAGTCGACATCGACGGTCAAGGTGGCCACCCGGCGTCCACCGTTCGTCGAGCGGATCCTGCGCCCGGCCGCTTCGACCAGACATGCGTGCAGGGCCGGCAGGTCCTCGGGCGCGGCCACCGCATCGACAAGGCGGGACAACGTCGGCTGCGAGGCCAAGCCCTGCGGGCAGGAAGGGTTCTTGCCGCCGGAGCGCAACGAGGTATCCGCCAGGGCGGCGTCGCCGCGGCGATCGGAGACCGATAGCCTCAAGGCCGGGTCGTGGCGCAGGAAGTCGGCATCATCGTTGTCGCGCCAGCCCTGGCACAGCAGGATCAGCTTGGTGCGCAGCAGTTCGCACCAGGGGTGAGTGACCCGGTCTTCACGGCGGTGGTCCACCAGATGGCGACCGAGCCAGCGGTCGATGCCGAGCTTGTCCATGGTCTCGCGGATCAGCAGGGCGCCGGCGTCGGAAGTGACGCGCTCGGGGCGGACATCGAGGCGAACTGAGCGGTTGAAATCGAAGGCGGGTTGTGAGATCCTTTCACCCATGGCGTGCTCCTTCTGTGGGATAGCCAGATCTTTGCAAATCCGTTTATACCACAGAATTACTAACCGTCTCATAATTGTCTAGACATTCTCCAGGTAATGTGTTATCTTCACCCCCATGGAAAACACCGACGGCAGACGATTGACGCACGACCAGCTTACCGAACTTCGGCGCAGAGGTGTTGCTGCTGTTCAGGGCGGTGACCATCCCGATGTCGTTGCGCGCGCGCTTGGCGTGAACCGATCCACCG
>Ga0210044_10007948_pt1 | contig 13344 bp, 12 predicted proteins | sample CryGey13umfilter_2_FD_183959 | JGI IMG/M metagenome (GOLD analysis project Ga0210044, IMG submission 183959) | Groundwater microbial communities from aquifer in Utah, USA - Crystal Geyser 4/9/14 3 um filter (SPAdes) (version 2) | ecosystem: Environmental > Aquatic > Deep subsurface >... | reverse complement strand
TTCGAGGTAGTTTCGCCGACCCATTGGTTGACCGTCCTTTCGAATTGTCCGCATGATCGGACTATTGCGTCGGGTCAAAGGCCGGCCAGAGATCGGTCGGTATTGACACGTCAATCGACCTATCGGCCGAAAGAGAGCGGGAGGTAAGTTGAATTCGGCCGGGCGAACCTTCAAGTATCGGTTGCGCCGAATGATCGGACGGTGAAGTCGCCGTTATCCGCACTGCGTTAATGTTGACGGCAATGACGCGGCCGACCGTTTTGGGAAGTCGAAGAAAGGTTTCGGCGAACCGCCTATTCCTCAGGAGCGGTTCGATGACGGGATCACCCGTTTTTTCGATATCTTTCGAGGTCGGTTCCCATGCGTAGGCGGTAATGCTGTGAAGGTATCGGCTGTATCGAAGGAGGACCACCTCGGTCTGGTTGATTCGATTCGGCTGATATTCATCATCCATCCAGAGGGCGATGAATTCGATATCTCGACGATCGTCTGCGGACGTTTTGATGAGGCACGTCCCGTTTGACTTGCGTACCAGCGTATCAATGGCATCGGCCGCTTGCTGAAGCGATTCGGGCCAATCCTCTCGGCGCACGTTATCGGCGTCGGAGGACGACATGCCGGCGTGCAGAACGAAGGGCGAGGCAATCCATGCGGTGGTACCGATTCCTGCCATCACAATCACGAGTAGGAGTGATTCAGCGAGGGATACAGCGCGCCTTTTCCTGAGTATTTCATGTAGGAATTCAATCGGCATCATCGAGGTGTCGCTGTTCACGATCGTCGCATGGCGAGTCAATCTCTGTTATTCGGTCGTTCGAAGTTTGTACCCAGTCAACGGGGCGTTCACGACGAGATGAAGAATCTGTGCAGGATTCATGATTTCGTTTGCAGATTGCACAATCATTGGCATCGGCGGATCGTGTTGAATGGTTCACCTTCGGGTGTCAAATAAAATGGGCGTCGCGCCGTTTCCGACGCGACGCCCTCAGATACCAAACTGGACGTGAATTGAAACCTGTTCACCTTACCATGATTCGAGGGCGGTGCCGTCCTTGTTGATGGCGTAGGTCATACCCAGCGTGTTGTCCCAAGCCCAACCGGCACCGGTGTAGGTGCCACCGACGGCGACGACGACCTTGGAATTATTCTGGGAGTTGACGGGTTCCGCCTGGAGGTAGCCGTCAGAGACGAGGAGTGCCAAGTCAAGCAGATTACCAGAATCGACCGGGAACGACCCGACGTTTTTCATCTTGTAGAGTTCGACTTGTGCACGAATCGTCTGCAACTGCGACCGGGTTGAGTTGGCGGCGGCTTCCTGCGAGGCGTTGGTGAACTGCGGGATCACGATGGCGGCCAAAATGCCGAGAATCACGACCACGATGAGGATTTCGACGAGCGTGAATGCCCGTTTCACATTACGGCGAGTACGTACGATGCTTGTCATGAGATGCTCCTTGCTGCTAGCGCGCTGATCGAAAAGAGATGCCAAATTGAAACTCCAATTCGTATATTTTCGAATTTTAACGGTTTGCGATCGGTGCCCATCCACGAGCGTGCATCCGGTCGATAAACCGTGACGATGACAAAGTGAGAGATCGGCCTCCGAGGGAGGCATCTTCAAATGCTAACTCTTGTTAATTCAATAGTTTGTGGTCTGTTACAGACAGGCAGGGTTTTCCAGTTATTCGGGATTGAGCGCGTCAGGCGGCGACGGAGGGACTGCTACTCCGAAATCCGAACGATGGAGGGTGGAGCGGAAAAGAAAGCCGCAAGGCGAAATAACAGACGTCTCAGCGATACGGGATCGATGAGTCGGGCGGTTAGAATCGAAGGCGCAACAAAGATCCGAAAAGCTTTTAATTTTCCAAAGCGTTACTGAATATTTGTTCCTGTACGGGAATGACGACGTTCAGAATGTTCATCAGCACACGGCCTGGGCTTCCGATCGCGCTCACTTCCGAGACGTGATGGTCCTCATCATAATGGGCAAGCATGGGCGCGGTTTCCATATGATAGACCGAGAACCGGTTTCGGATGACTTCTTCTTTGGCATCGTCAAGCCGGCCCTGCTGCTCGGCCCGCCTTTTCATTCGTTTAAGGAGTTCATCATCGTTTTCAGCGACGAGGTTGATAACTTTGTGGGCGACGATATATCGGTCCATCATCTCCGCCTGTTTTTTGTTTCGCGGAATGCCGTCCAGAACGAGCATCTGAACCTGAGGCCGATAGGTGCCGTTTTCGACCTTTGCGAGCATGAATTCGTGCCACATCTCGATGGTGAGTTCGTCGGGAACCAGCAGCCCTTTTGACGAGTACTCGAGGAAGGTTTTGCCGAGTTCACTTTCCTGGTCGAGCGAGCGGAAGATGTCGCCGGACGCAACGTGCAGGAACCCGGGAATTTGTCCGAGCAATTTACCTTGGGTTCCCTTTCCCACGCCGGGCGCGCCGAAAAGGAGGAGTGCGTCAAATCGATTGGGGGATGTCGTCATGATGCTTGCTCTCGGGTCCGGACCGTCATGATATCAGCCGATTGTCTCTGCGTATTGATTCCGATTCCATCATCGGCGCGCCGGATCGGAGGTTCAACTTCTCATTCGCCCGTATTTTTCAGCGCGAGGTGGGCTGTTCAATGGGGGTGTCGGATTCTGAGTGGCGTGAATGGCGCGGTGACCGGGTCGTATAATGGAGTATGCGAGACTCGATATTCATCGAAGCGCCGGCCAAAGTGAATCTGGCTCTGGCGGTGGGACCCGTTGATCCGTCGGATGCGCTTTGCCGACACCGGATTTGCTCGTGGATGGTCGGGGTTGAACTGTATGACGATCTGACCATCACCCCGCTTGAGTCGGATCGTTTTTCGCGGTACGCGACGATTTGGCATCGGGAAGCGGCTCGGAAAACGGATATTGACTGGTCCATCACAAGGGATTTAGCGGTGCGAGCCCATCTTCTTCTCGAACAGGAGACGGGGCGGCGCATGCCGATCCAGTTGAAGAACGAGAAGCGGATTCCAGTGGGAGCCGGACTTGGAGGCGGATCGAGTGATGCGGCCGGCGTACTGATCGGTTGCAATCAACTTTTTGACCTTGAGCTCTCGATTGAAGAATTGGCCGCACTCGGGCGTCGACTGGGGAGCGATGTTCCGTTTTTTCTGCGTGCTCAATCGTCGATTGCGCGCGGATTCGGTGACGAGATTGAATCGGCGGTGCTGCCGAGGCCAATGCACTTCGTACTTTTATTTCCGGAGTTCGGTTGTGATACGGCCTCGGTCTATGCGTCGTTCGATGCGCTTGTGGCAGAATCGGGTCTCTCGTCGGTAGATCTGAGCGGTCGACTTGAGGATGCGGAATCAGGTTTCGTTACTGACGGTTCGGGTGCCGGCAGCGGTCGGATCAGCCCGTTCAACCATTTGATGCTTGCGGCGTTCCGGGCGCAACCGGAGTTGCGGCGATTGCGTGATGAGATCTCCAATCTGATCGATCTTCCGGTTCATATGACGGGGAGCGGGTCCACGCTCTTTGCGATTTGCGATACCGATATTCACGCGGAATTCATTGCCGAGGCGGTGAACGGCAGTATTTCGGAAGTGCGAGCCGTAGTGGCTGGGATCCACAAATCTCCGGTTTTCTGACGGAATCCGAGGCCGAACCCGTCTCCAGAATCGTATGTTTCATATTCACGAGGCAATCTGCGATTGATCCGTTGTATGGGTGGGGTCGGCGCATCGCGGTTTGTAGGAGAGAATGCAAAAGACGAGGAGGGCGGTTCCGAATAAGGGGCGGAGCGGCAAGCGGACGTCCGAGTCGGCATTGGGCACGGCAAGTGGTTTGAAGATTGTCGCCTCCTTGCGTTTCCAAAGGGATCGCCTCGGGTCGGCGAACATGAAAGGCAAAAAATGCGAGCGAAAACGAACTCAACAAAGTGTATTTCACATTCCGCGAATGCGAAGCAGCTTCTCGTCGGGCTTGGAGCGCTTGCCGTTATCGGGTTGTCTGCGCCGACGTTGGGGCAAAGCGTCGAGGCAGCGCGTCAACCGGGATCGGACCAGGTCGGACCGGTCGAACGAGCCACTTATGCCCGGTATGCATCGCTTGACGAGAGCACGATTCGTTCTGCGGAGCAATTGAGCAAGGCGTTTCGCAGCGTAGCGGAACTGGCGGAACCGAGCGTGGCGCGGATCGTCGGCTACAGCGTGCGTGGGCAGATTACGGGCTCGGGATTCGTCATTGATTCCAACGGCCATCTGGCGACGAACAATCACGTTGTCGAGCGGGCGGACCGTTTGTATGTTGAGTTTTCAAATAATGAACGTTATGAAGCAACAGTGGTGGGCACCGATCCGTTGACGGATCTTGCGGTGATCCACATCAACGCGCCAAACCTCAAGCCGGTGCGTTTCGTTGATCCATCGGAGGAATTAACGGTCGGACAATGGGTGCTGGCGATCGGATGTCCGTTGGGATTGCAGCAGACGGTGACGGCGGGGATCGTGAGTGCGACGGACCGCCAACTCGGCATCATCGGTTCGGGTGGTCGCGCCGGATATGAAGATTTCATCCAAACGGATGCGGCCATCAATCGCGGCAATTCTGGGGGGCCGCTGCTGAATCTGCGAGGCGAAGTCATCGGTGTAAATAGCGCGATTCTCTCTCAAACCGGCGGATCGGACGGCTTGGGATTTGCGATTCCGGCATCGCTTGCGCAGCGGATAACGAAAGAGTTGATTGCGGATCATTCGATCAAGCGAGGATTGCTGGGAGTGGGGATTCAGGACATCACACCGGTTCTTGCGCAAAGTTACGGATTGCCGGCTACGCAACAGGGTGCATTGATCAAGAATGTTGATCCGAACAGTCCTGCGGGCAAAGCCGGGTTTCAGCCGGAAGATATTATTGTCGCGGTGGAAGGTCGTTCGGTCTCGAATGCTGACGAGTTGCGAACGGTTGTTGCGACGCACAAGCCGAATACGAAAGTCCGCATTGATGTCATGCGAAATGGTCGGGAGCGATCGTTTGACGTCGTACTCGCGGCGATGAATCAGGGTGGCAGCCCGGTAACCGTTCGCGGTCAGCGAAGCGGCCGGCAAGAATTGGGTCTGGAAATCACCAACGCGCGGATCGGTCGATCACGAAAGATCGTGGCGTTCATTGGTTCGGTCGTTCCGGGAAGTGTTGCGGATCTGGCAGGATTGGCATCGCGGGACATTGTCACGGAAATCAACAGCGTTTCGATTGATGAATTGGCAGGCGAAGCGGGAGTCACGCCCGGTGAATATCTGCAGGAGCGGGTCGACAGAGCGTCAAGCGGAACCATCATTCGCCTGAAGGTTTCGCGGGACGGCGGAACGCTGATCGTCGGATTGCAAATACCGTGATGGTACGGTCGGGGGTGATGGAAGTGGGGGGAGTTTAGTTTACTCAGCGGGTCCGTTTCGTGGCGAAACAGAAGATGCGAATAATCACGCTGACGACAGATTTCGGCTTGAAGGATCCGTTTGTCGGAATTATGAAGGGGGTGATCCTTTCGATTTCTCCGGATGCGAGGTTGGTCGATTTGACGCATGACGTCGAACCGCACGACGTCGTAGCGGGGGCGCTGGCGCTTGAATCAGCGGTTCCATTTTTTTCCGCGGGTACGATTCATCTGGGTGTGGTGGACCCTGGAGTGGGAACGGATCAGCGGGCGATCGCCATACGATGCGGTGGGCAGTTTTTCGTTGGGCCGGACAACGGGCTTTTTGATCTGGCGATATCAGAATTAAGTTATAACGGGAGTCCTACGGATCGTAAGAGAGACGAAGTTCGGATCGTGCAATTGACCAATGCGGATTTCTTTCGAGAACCGATCAGCGATACTTTCCACGGGAGGGACGTCTTTGCGCCTGTCGCCGCTCATCTTGCGAGCGGCTTGGCGTTTGACGATCTGGCTGATGGAGCGGATGTTCCGGTTGAATCGCTTGCCCGACTTCATCTGGTGCCGTTGAAGTATGAAGGGTCGAGCGCGTGTTTCGGCGAGATTCTGGCGTGCGATCGGTTCGGCAACATGATCACGAACGTTCGGCAAAGCGATTTACCGAGTGATTCGGGAATGGTGAGGATCGAGTTCGATGATGGGTCGGCCATCGACGGATTGTCGCGAACGTTCGGGGATGTCGCATCCGGTGGAGCACTCGCCTATTTCGGAAGTGCGGGGCGTTTGGAGATCGGGGTGCGTGAAGGGAGCGCCAAGGAATCGTTCGGGTTACATCCGGGCAGTACGTTTCGATTGTGTCTGCATTGAATTGAAGGATCAAATCAAAAAAGGGAGCCGATCGTCGGCAACGATTTCGTTGTCCGTGAATTCCGCCCGCGCGCCGTCTTTGATTCGCGATTCGCGGCGTCATTTCTTCTGGGTGCAACCGCAGTGATTATGCGGGCAAGCGCTCGAGTTCGGCTTGAATTTCGTTTATAAGTCGGCTGATGGTCTCTTTGCCGAAGTCGAATTTTGCGCCCGCTGTTTGGAAGAGTTCCGGGAGTGGTCGTGAGCCGCCGAGGGAGAGGGCCTTTTTGTATTTTGAAATGGCGTCGGCGTGATTTTTGCGGTCGTTGAGCCAGACCTGCAAAGCGCCGAGTTGCGCGATACCGTATTCGATGTAGTAGAACGGATAGTGGTACAAGTGGAGTTGTCGCTGCCAGGATTCGTTTCGGTATTGTTCGATCTCGGACCAATCGACGCCGGGTCCGAAGCGGTCGTCGAGGGCGAGCCATGCGTTCATGCGATCATCATGCGAATGTGCGTCGTGGGTGTAGAGATAGTGTTGGAAGGCGTCGATCTGGGCGATCCAGCAGAGAAGCCGGGCGATTTCCTCGAGCTGAACGCGTTTGGCACGGTTGACCTCTTCTTCAGATTGATAGACTTCACTCAAGAAGGGAAGCGCGGTCAGTTCGGAGGCCATGGAGGCGACTTCGCAGAATTCGATCGGGGCGTGTCGGTAGGCCATGAGCGGATCGTTACCGCCGAGGAGTGAGTGAAAGGCGTGCCCCGCTTCGTGGAGGAGGGTGCGGAAATCGCGTCCGAGGCCGGCTGCGTTCATGAAGATGAACGGTCGGCGCTTGACGGAGAAGGTGGTCTGATATCCACCGGGTCGTTTTCCGACTCGTGTATCGAGATCGAGCGAGGTGCCATCGCGCAAGGAGCCGAAGAGCCGGCCGAGTTCATCATCGACGTGATCGAAGATTTTTTGCGCGCCTTCCACCATGCGATCGACATTGCTGTTAAACGGGTCGAGTGGCGGGCGGTTTTTCACATCGACGCTCATATCCCACGGACGGTACGAATCTACGCCGAGCGCTTCAGCCCGCGATCGACCGATTGCGCGATATACCGGAACGACGACTTCGGCGACGGCGTCGTGGTATCGCTGACAGGTTGAGAAATCGTAATCAAATCGGTGCATTCTGCGGAAGGCGTAGTCGCGGAAATTATCGAACCCGGCCTGCCGGGCGATGCGCTGTCTATTTTCGTACATCTGGTCAAAGATATCGCGCAGTGCGTCGGCATCCTGATAGACGCGCTGGGCCACGCTTTTCCATGCCCGTTCGCGGACGGATCGGTCGGGGTCTTCCTGGTATTTCGCCATCGCGGGAAGGGTTTTGGTTTCGCCGTCGAATTCGACGGTTTGTTTGCCGGTGATTCTCCCGTGGTCTTGCTGGAGGGCGGCGATTTCCGTTTCGATGGGCACGTTTTCTTCGCGGAAGATTTCAATATCGGTTGCAACGCTCTGATCGAACACGCGGTAGCGTTCGGAATCGAGTTGGGATCGATGGGGGCATTGGTCGTATTTGCGGTCCATTTTGGCAGACAGGGTCTTGAAATGAGGCATGACGAATTTTTGAAAGTCTTCGTACGCCTTCTGCATTTGCTCATCGTTGGTGTGGCAGGTTGAATCGACATGGAGGCGTGACCGGGTTTCAGACAGATACGCCTGCAGGTCGCTCCACTGGAGGAGCCAGAGTTCGAGCGCCTCAGCGGAGTCGAGGGAACGATCGAGTAATTCGTTTGCAAGCGGTTCGATCTCAACCCAGTTTCGGCAGTTGATGGATTCGGGAACGAAGTCGGTTTCAGTGGGCATTTGTTTCTTTCAAAATGTCTGGTGATGCCAACGTCGGGGTAGATTGATCGTTTCAAATCGATCGGGCCGGTAAGGGCTCAGGCGGGGAGCGTTTTCAAATCGTTCTCCACTTCGGCGAGCAGGGTGGAGACGATTTCGGGGGCGAAGTTGAAGCGCAGCCCGGCGGTGGCGAAAAGTTCGGGAAGCGGTTTCGATCCGCCGAGCGAAAGGGCGTGGCGGTAGTTTTCGATTGCGGCGCTTCGATTCTTTTTGTATTGCAGCCAGAGTTGGAGTGCGCCGAGTTGGGCGATCCCGTATTCGATGTAGTAGAACGGCACTTCAAACAGGTGCAATTGCCGCTGCCAGGAATTGGGGCGGTAATCTTCGAGGCCGGTGTAGTCAACGGCTGGTCCGAAACGGTCGGTCAGTTCGATCCACTTCGCTTTGCGATCTCTGCGGGAGTGATTCGGGTTTGTATAGATCCAATGTTGGAAGGCATCAATCGTGGCGATCCAAGGCAGGGTTGCCACGACGCCTTCGAGATGCTCACGCACGGCCCGGGTGGCTTCTTCTTCAGCATAAAATTCGGTGAGGTACGGGTGGGCGGTGAGTTCCATCGACATGGAGGCGACTTCGGCGAATTCCATCGGCGCGTGTCGGTAATGGAGAAGCGGCTCTCGCTCGGACAGTATCGAGTGAAAGGCATGGCCACCCTCGTGGAGCAATGTTTCGACATCGCGTTGCATGCCCGCTGCATTCATGAAGATGAACGGCTGGCGTTTGCGATCTCGATTGTACTGGTATCCGCCGGGCGCTTTTCCTTTACGTGATGCGAGGTCGAGGCAGCCGGGTTCGCGTAATCGGTTGAACATTTTACCGAGCGATTCTTCGACCTTCGCGAAAATGCGATGGGTGCCGTCCACCAGTTCGTCTGCGGTTTCGAAGGGTTTGAGGGGTTCGCGACCCTTGACATCAACCGCCATATCCCACGGCCGAAGCGCCTCGACGTTGAGTTCCGTCTTTCGCTCATTATTGAGTCGCCGCATGACGGGGACGACGGCTTTTTCGCAAGCAGTGTGAAATGCCTCGCAATGGGCGGGAGTGTAATCGAAGCGGTGCATCTTGCTGAACATGTAATCGCGAAAGTTGTCGTAGCCGGCGTTGGTTGCGATTTGATGGCGAAGTTTGATCATGGCGTCGAAAATGTCATTGAGTCGATCGACGTCCTTGAGTCGTCGATCGCCGATCCCGCGCCAGGCGGCCTCACGAACGGAGCGGTCGGTTTTCTGAATGTAGGTCGCCATTTGCGGCATCGTCTTTTCTTCACCATCGAATTCGACGGTCATGGCGCCGCTGACTTCGCTAAACTGCTGGCTGAGTTTGCTCAGTTCGGTTTCGAGCGGGACATTCTCTTCGCGGAAGATCGCGACGTCCGCTTCGGTGTCTCGATCGAGAACGTGATATCGGTCGGCATCCAATTCGGATCGGTGTGAACAGGCGATGTATTTCCGGTCGAGTTCGAATCCGATGGGTTTGAATTTCGGTTCGATGTTTTCGACAAATTCAAGGAACGCTTTCTTGGCGACTTCATCCTCGGTGTGGCAGGTCATTTGAATGTAGCGGTCGGCACCGGCTTCGCTGATGGAGGCCTCGAGTTCGCTGCGATCGAGCAGCCATTTCTCAAGTTCGGCGGCGCTGTTGATCGGTCGATCGAGCAGTTCCTGAAGATACGGCTCAAGGGATTCCCAATCGCCGGCATTCAGGTCGGCGGGGACGAACGAAGTGTCAATCAGGGTATTGGGTTTCGTGTCGGTGGCGGGGGCAGTGGTGGGTGGCACGGTTCGGTCCTCTCGTTTCAATCTCTTTGTTCTTTTCGTGAAGGTGTTATATTCCGCAGGCATCGTGGAGCGCCGAAAAACATTGATTTTCGGGTCGCCGACCTCGTTAGGGGCTTTGCGACGTTATCAACCGCCTCCGAGGCGGGCAAACGAAATTCCCCTGACGATTGATGAAACAGGTTATCACCGGGGGCGATATAATCCCCCGATTTGGCCGGTCGCGGATCAAGTATACTGGTATACTGGATTCCGGCCGAGCGGTTGAAATCTCGAAGGGCTAATCCCGAAGAAAGAATCGGAAGCACCCGAATTCACGACGCCGATGGTGTCGATCGGAGGCGGTTGGTTCTTAAGGCGATCGGAAGGGACGATTGCAGACAGGAGAGCATCAGAAATGAATAATCAAGCGGTTCAAGTCATCGAAACGCTGGCGCAGCACGTAGAATTGCTTATCTTCGGAGGCATGACGATCTGCGGCGTCCTCGCGATCGTTTTCGGATCGATCGCATCCGTCTTGAAGCGAGTCGCCACGGAAAGGAGTCGGCGTGAGATCGCCGCCTACATTGCTGAGGGATCCATGACGCCCGAACAGGGAGAACGGTTGATGGCGTCGAACCCCGGCAAGAATGCGTAGGAGGGTAAGAGAGATTGCTTCGTCCGTGGCTCGTCTGACTCGGAAACAGGATTTGTAAAGTAGAAAGGATAGTTCAATGACGGAGCTGGTTCACGAAATTTCGTCGAATGGATGGCTGATCGCTGTGTTGCTTGTTGGATTCATGACGTTTTGCGGCATGATTAAGAGCATCGTACGGGCGGTCGAAAGCGAGCGTACGAAGCGGGAGATCGCCGCATACATCGCCGAGGGTTCGATGACTCGCGAAGAAGGTGAACGGTTGGTTCGAGCGAAGCCCGGAATTCGTTCTTCGTGCGACGGATGATGATTCTCCGGAGATGAATCCGAATCTTGATCGATCGTAACGAGGGCACGGATCCTCTGGAGAGTGGAATGATCGATTGCACCTGCCCGAATCCGGGCAAAACCATTACGCCAAGACATCAACCATATTGCCGTGTATTCCGGCAGCGCGCTGCTGGATGATGATCTGTATTTTCAGTCCGACTTCCGGAGGAAGTTCGCGCAGCGGGGTTGGGCGGCCGACGGGCGGGATTGCGTAAAGTATGGGGCGGTTGAAATCAAAATAATCCCCTTGCGAATCCTCAAGTGCGAGGAGTTTCATTTCCGCATCGGCGATGGCTTCGCGGAGTTCTCGCATCGCAAGCAGCAGTTCCTTGCGTTCGCTGCGGAGGTGTTGGACCTCGACTCGCAGGAGATTGCGATCGCGTATCAGATTGAGGTTTTCGGCTGAACGAAGTGAATCTTCAAACGAGCCGAAGAAATTACGACCGAACCGATGGGGACGAGTTATTTCGAGTTCGACGAAACGGACGCGCTCCCGAAAGGTCAATGTTCGCACCGCGAGCCGGGTGATGTCCGGCGGGATCGAGTTTCCCTTGCGAAGTTGGTTGATGATGAACCGGCGAACGAATCTGCGGGCGGGTTGTTGACAATGGCCCTTGCAACCAAGACTACCGCATAGGCGTCGACAGAAACGAAGCCGCCATCTCAGAAAGTGTCGATAGTTTCTTGCCTGCGGTCCTCGATTAATATCGGCTATGAAGAGGTCGGGTCGTCTCAATCGGGTGTCGGGGTTGAGTCGCGGAGCGCCGCCGATGATCGGTGAGGATCGCAGCGAAAACGATGATTCCGGACGAATCGCGAAAGGTGTGCTGGTCAATTCTTGAATTGTCATATGAGGCAAAGTGCACGCGAGGTGCCGATTCGTCAGCGTTTCAGGTGAGCCCCATAAATCCTCTGCACACGGGTGAATTCGCTCGAATCTTGCGTTCCGTTCGATTCCGATTCAGTTTCGAATCGTCCCGGATGGGATGGTTGTTGACTTTCCGCAACATTGGGCGATGAATGCCATCACCGTCGCTGCTATCAGGAATCAGGATAATCCCGAGTTACGCTTTCCGCTGAACCGTCTGTCTGGTGAATCAATTCATGTTGCGTACTGATGAACTGGATTACGAACTCCCGAATGAACTCATTGCCACGCATCCGGCTGATCGCCGGGATGATGCGAGGATGATGGTGCTCTCACGCTCCGAAGCGGATCGAGTCGAGCATCGAACAATCGCCGACCTGCCGAATATTCTCGAACCGACCGATACGCTGTTTGTAAACGACACGCGGGTAATACCGGCACGGCTAAGCGGGAAGCGCGACGACACCGGCGGACAAGTGGAAGGTCTTTATCTCAATACCGAAAGTCGCAGCACTTGGCGGATGATGCTGAAATCGAACGGCCGATTGCGACCGGGGATTATCGTTTTTTTCGAGAACGAAGATTCGCCGGCCGATCCTCTGCGGATACGACTGGTGGAGAAGCAGGATAAGGAATGGATGGTTGCGGTGTTGAACGAAGGAGCTGACGAGAATGATGCGGAGGCGATTCTGAATGCGCACGGCAAGACACCGCTTCCTCCCTATATTCTGAAGGCGCGGCGTGATCGGCATGACGAATCGATGTCCGAAGCCGAGGATCGCCTGCGCTATCAAACGGTGTATGCGGGCGATCGATCCGGAGCCGTCGCCGCCCCGACCGCCGGATTGCATTTCACCGACGAACTGCTCGAACATTGCGCTGCACGGGGGATCGCGCGTATGCCGATCACGCTTGAAGTCGGCGCGGGAACCTTCAAACCGGTGGACGTTGCGTTCGTCGAAGAACATTCCATGCATTCGGAGTGGTTTTCAATTCCCGGCGAAACGCTATCACTCATTAAAGAAATCCGAAAGTCAAGTGGGCGAATTGTCGCCGTGGGAACGACGACGGTGCGGGCGCTTGAATCACTTTCCGAGGGTGAACTTGAGAGGAACACGCAACAAACGATTGCTCGAAGTACGAATCTTCTGATAACACCCGGATTTCAATTCCGTTTTGCGGATGTTTTGTTGACGAATTACCACTTGCCCCGCTCAACGCTTTTGGCGCTCGTAGGGGGATTTCTCGGTGATCTGGAGCGGCTCAAGAGTGCGTACGAGGAAGCCATCGATGAGGGCTATCGCTTCTATTCATACGGCGACTGCATGCTGATTCTGCCGTAGCGAGGTTCCGAATCTCGATCGAGTTCAGGATCATGATGCCAAAAGGACGGCGATCGACCGTGATGTCGGTCTTTTTCCTTGCCGAATCGCGATTTGGGCTGTATCCTACCTATCGAAACGGCGGATGCCGCTTTGATTTGCAGGTCGGCGATTGGGATTCTGGGACATCCCCGGTTGAGTGCTACGGGAGCGTCAACCAAGTGACCACCTTTCGCGGCTTGGATTCGGATTCAGATGACAGAGAG
>Ga0210044_10007947_pt1 | contig 13344 bp, 10 predicted proteins | sample CryGey13umfilter_2_FD_183959 | JGI IMG/M metagenome (GOLD analysis project Ga0210044, IMG submission 183959) | Groundwater microbial communities from aquifer in Utah, USA - Crystal Geyser 4/9/14 3 um filter (SPAdes) (version 2) | ecosystem: Environmental > Aquatic > Deep subsurface >... | reverse complement strand
CAGGCGGATCGTGGGGCACCTGCGTTGGCGAAGTAACTCCCGGAACGGAGATCTGCGACAACAAGGACAACGACTGCGACGGCTCCACCGACGAAACGCTGACCCAAAGCTGCTACAGCGGTCCGTCCGGTACTCAGGGCGTTGGCCTGTGCAAGAGCGGAACTCAGACGTGCTCAGGGGGATCGTGGGGCACCTGCGTTGGCGAAGTAACCCCCACTGCCGAGATTTGTGACAACAAGGACAACGACTGCGACGGGAGTGTTGAAGGCTTCCTGACCCAAAACTGCTACACGGGACCATCCGGCACCCAAGGGGTTGGGCTCTGTATAGGAGGGGTACAGATCTGCTCAGCAGGATCGTGGGGAACTTGCATTGGCGAAGTGACGCCCGGGACGGAGAGTTGCGACAATAAGGACAACGACTGCGATGGCTCCACCGACGAGCGCGACGCAGTAGGCTGCACCGACTACTATTACGACTACGACAAGGACGGGTGGGGGCGTGTCAACAAGGCATGTTATTGCAGTGCCGCAAACGGGACCCCATACACCGCGACAAAGACCGGCGATTGCAACGACGACCCCAGCGCAGGGGGGGCTACTGTGTATCCAGGTCAGACCCAGTTCTTCACAGTCCCCTACAACGGCTCCAAATGGGACTACAACTGCAGCGGGAAGACGGAGAAACAGTTCACAGGCACAGCGTACTGTGACGGATCTACATGCAAACAGGTAGGAACTGGGTATTGGTGGGCAACGGAACCTGGAATGTGCGGAGTGGTGGGAAAGAAATTCGGCAGCTGCGCCTTGTCTGGGTCTTCATGCTACACGACATATACCAACGTAACGTTGGCCTGCCACTGATGTGCCCATGTTGGCGGCCGACTGGTCCACCACCGTCAGTTGCGTGTCGCGACCCAAATCTAGACAAATGGCTGTTGATCGCCTACATCTGTCTAACGTCTCGTCGTTCCTGACCGGCACTGGCAGCCCCCAGTGGGGAGTTGGATGGAGGGGTACCGATGGCGGCCGATGGCACCGGGCTGTGCCCTCACTGCGGCAGCGAGATCAAGGCTGTTGCCACGATCAGCAGGTACTGCAGGAAAGACGTCGAGCCCCTCGCTGCTCCACGGGACGTCAAGCCGCCCAAGCCCGCACGCTCAGAGGCGGCTCGAAAGAGGACTCCGGCCGCCTTGCTCCTATCCGTTGTTGCGTCCCGTGGTCAGGGGCTCATTACCGAGGTCAGTATGCGAAGGGGAGGTGCGGGAGAGTCTCTGATCTGAGATCCGACCTCTGGATACGTGGATATTGACATGACAGCGAGCATCATCCTGAAGGCCGTTGTTGCAGTAGGGCTCTCCCTGGTTCTGCTCCGAGCGGCCGTGTACCCGATCGCCCGGAGAATCATCAAGTGGAAACTCGGAGTCGTCGGCGTCGGGCTGCTGTTGGTCCTCGCCGGGGTGACTGGGTTCTTGTTGTACCTTGGGTGGCTGGCAGTGGCTGACCCGGCCGCGTTTGACGAGATCTTCGTCGGACGATTTAGAGGGCTCTGGGAATGACGATCATGAGCGGTGCAATCACACCGCTCGAAAAGCACGATAGCCGAGGAACGGGAGGTTGATGATGAGAACATGGTGCTCTGCGAATATTCTATTGATGTTTTTTGGATTAGCCCCAAGCACCTCAGCGGCCCCGATCGGGTACGAGTTCGGCGGGCCAATCACATTGGTCGGGTGGTCTAACGACGGGACCCATATCATCCGAAGTGGCACATCCGACCAAGCCAAGCAGCTTGTTACCGCATGTCCTGTCGCCCCCGGCGAATGCAAGGTGCTGTGCCACAAGGATACCTGCAACGCCCTACAACTACCTCAGGTGCAGAAGATGGGTTTGGTCAAACTGTCCAAGCCCGCGAACGTGTCCAACCGTTCGACAATTGAAGGGGAACGGGTCACAAAGAGGACCCGGCTCCGCGATCGCATCCCAGGGACCAGCATCACCGTGCGGCTGGGGAAGGCAAAGGCGATGCCCGACGATGGTCCAGGAGCCCGCAGCACTCCCTTGTTCATCGGTGAGAAGAAGGTTGCCGATCTGAATACCCCAGAGGACGGCATCGAGGTCATGGTCTACTTGAGCCCCGACAAACGGTCCGTCGCGGTTCACGTGCACGGCTACGCCGAGGCGATGGAATCCTATGACCTGACAGCCTACGGGATGGACAGCCCGTCTCTCGATCAGATGCTCGACCTGCAACGGCCTCATGGGGACGTTGCAAAGCTCGCTGAGGGGTTGGTCGCAGCCGGCACTCCGCCGCGAACCGTTGCGGAGAAAATGAACGCCCGTGGTTTCCACTTCTACAAGAAGAAAGACTACAAGGCGGCCGGCCAGGCGTTCGAGGCCGCACACACGATCGAGCCCAAGTACGAGCTGCCGGTGCTGAATCGCGCCGGCGTGGCGGGCCTTGATGGCGACGCCGCATCCTGCGTCAAATGGCTCAAGGTGCTCAAGGAGATCGGGACGCCCAAGGCGAAGAAGTTGTTGACGGCGCAGGTTGCCAAGGACCACGATTTCGACAAGGTCAGGAATGCGGCTGAGTTCAAGGCGTTCATGGGCAGCGTGCGTTAGCTTCGCCGCCTCCACCCTGTTTGCCACCAGTGCCGCCGACGCGCGCAGTCCCGGCGTCGGCACCTGGCGCCGCAACATCACCATCACCGGCAAGGTCAACGGCGTCACCGGGTCAGGCAAGATCAACATCTTCCTGCCGAAGGGCTACACATCCAACCGGAAGCAGTCCATGAAGCTTCTGGTCGCGCTCCACGGCTGGCGAGGCCGTGGAGACGACTGGGAGCGCAACGCCCCCATCGAATACTATGCTGATCGGGGCGGCTATGTGATCGTCGCCCCCCACCTGGGTACCACGGTCCACGAGCGCAGCTACTTCCCCGAGACCAGCGACAAGCACAAGTGGGGCGCCATCCCCGGCGGCCGATGGGTGGGCGAGGTGGTGGTGCCCTACATGCGGCGGAGCTACAACGTGTCGAAGACGAGAATGGGGACAGCCATCATGGGCCTGTCCACCGGCGGCCGGGGCGCTGCTCTCCTGCCGGCCTACTACCCCAGGATGTTCGGCGCCTTCGCCGCCCTGTCCGGCGACTACGACATCACCATGGCGCCGAAGGAGAAGACCTGCACGTACATCTACGGCCCCTACGAGAAGTTTTCCGAGCGCTGGAAGGCCGACAACTCCAAGTACCTCCTCGGCCGGCTCAAGGGCATCCCCGCGCTGCTGATCCACGGGAAGCGCGACAAGGTCTGCCCGGTGGACCAGTCGCGGCTCTTTGCGCGGGACATGAAGGCGAAGGGGTTCGACGTGACCTTCATCGAGGATCCAGTGCTGGGGCACGACTGGCGGTTGTGGGGTGGGTATCTGGGGGCAGTGTTCGAGTTCTTCAACGGCAAGCTACGGGCGGCACCGTGAAAGGGAACGATGATGCCGATGAACCACGAGACAACCATCGAAGTTGACGGAGAGCATTACTACCTCCAGTTCTACTCGGTCCCGAGTGAGAACGATTTACCCCGCCTGATCGAGTTTGCCCGCAACACCATCCGTGGGATCGACCGGAAGCCAATCTCTGCGACGGTGGAGGTGGATGGCGTCCTCGTGAGGATATCGTCGGAGTAGGCCCCTTGAGCTTCATCCTCGATGAGCACGACCACCGCGTGGGTCCGCAACCGCTTCTCGTTACACGAGGGACACCGCTCGTACCGCACGAGGTAGCCCAGGCCGGCGGAGATCAGGATGGCCGCGACCGGGGCGAGGATGACGCCAGCGATGCAGATGGCGATGAGCCAGCCGGGGCTCATCGTCGTTCGCAACGATGTCGGCACCCGGCCTCGATCGCCTCCCACGCCTCCGCCCGTGCCATGTTCTGCTTGAGGCACCCGGTGAAGCACTTCTCGAACGGCGTTACACATGCTCCATGGGGCCGGTACCCCGCCTTCCTCGCGTCCTCGACCGTCTTGAAGCCGGCCGTGCAGCTCTTGCAGGCGTAGTCTCGGCAGCCCGGGCGCGTGCAGCACCTTCGACTTGCTGTTGCCGTGGTAGATGCCCCCAGACCCCGCCGGAGCGGGCGGGAGCGCCGCCGCTGGAGCTGCTGAAGCTGCGCCCGCCTTCAGCTCGCAGCGCCCATCCTCGCACACGATCTTGCCCTCGACCCAGTTCTTGGCGCTCGCGCATGGCCGGCACTTTGGCTTCGCGCATCTCATGCGGGTCTGGGTCTTCTGAATCTGCTTCAGGGTCGTGATGTTGCCGACCCGGCGCGGTGTCGGTTTGCAGGGCGGACAGCGCGGACAGACGGGGGGCAGGAACACGCAGTCAGCGTCCTTCTTGCAGACGAGGTCTGGGTGGCGCCAGATCCAGGGTGGTGTTGGCTTCAGGTCGGCCCACAGCCCGCGTTTCGCCTTCCTGGCGTCCTCCTCGATCTGACCGAGCTTTTTGTCCTTGGAGTACTTCCGGAACCACCAGGCCAGGCCGGCCCGAAGCAGCGATTCTTCAAGGCTGTGGTAGACGGTCACAACCTGGTGGGGCTGGGTGCGATCCAGGGGGTTGCGGTGGAGCTGCCCGAGATATGAGACCTTGGCCAGGGTCCTGCCGTACTTGTCCTTGGAGACCACCTCGACCCTCACCTCTTTGCCGAACACCAGGCTGGAGGTGAGCTGCTTCGCCTTCTCGCCGAATGGCTGGGCCTTCTCCGGGGCATCGACGCCCTGGAGGCGGATCTTCACCGGCGTCTTGTCGCGCAGGACAGTGATCGTGTCGCCGTCGGCGACGCCGACGACCTTGCCGGTGAAGGTGTCGGCCTGCGCGTGGCGCGCCGAGAGCCAGCAGCCAAGAATGACGGCAACAGCAACCAGCACGTGACGGGACGCCCTCTGCCGGGATGCCCAGCGTGACGTACTGTCAGCCCGCATGCACATCGTTCCCTCCGTGTGGCGCCCCGATCTCACCATGCTCGGAGGGCACCTGGCAACCAGGCGCGATCTGCGTTGCCCACGACTTCTCCGTTCACAATCGCACGTTTATCTAATAAACTCTCGATGTTCTGGTCATCTGGACGGCTTGGGCCTGCCTGACGGACGCGCACAGGGGCGGACCAGACGCGCGTCACGATGCCGAGCTTGCGGACGGGGAAGTCGCGAGAATGCCTGGAACCTCAGCCCTGCAAACCCAGACCATTGCCCCCGGCGCCCACATCGAGGTACGCCGAACCGCCGGGAGGTAGCATGCCCATTCCCACCTTCGACCAGTTCATCCACCCACTCCTTAAGTTGCTCGCCGCGCATCCCGACGGGATCCGCAGCCAGGATGCATACCAGGCACTCGCGGCCCAGTTGCACTTGAGCGACGAGGACCAGCGGGAGCTGCTCCCGAGCGGCCGGCAGGCGGTGTACCAGAACAGGATCGGCTGGGCGCACGACCGGCTGAAGCGGGCTGGACTGTCACACTCTCCGTCTCGGGGGCGGTGGCAGCTCACCGACGCTGGCAGGTCATTCGAGGTGGAGCACGCCGACGGCCTCGACGAGGAGACGCTCGTCCAATTGGCCAGGCCGCCACTGACGTCCACAGTTTCCGAAGAGGCTGAAGAGCTGCCGCCAAAACCGGCTCCGCTAGAGACGCAGAGCCCCGATGAACGCATTGATGCCGCGATGGAGGAGCTGAACGACAGCCTCTCCAGCGAGTTGCTGGAGGTGATCGGTGCTGCCGATCCGATCTTCTTCGAACGGCTGGTCTTGGATGTCCTCCACGCGATGGGCTACGGCAAGAGCCGGTCGGACCTGCAACAGACCGTGGCCTCCGGCGACGGAGGGATCGACGGCATCATCACGCTCGACAGGTTGGGTCTTGAGAAAGTATATGTCCAGGCCAAGCGGTGGAACGCCGGCACTGTCGGGCGGCCAGAGATCCAGAAGTTTGTCGGGGCGCTTGCCGGCCACGGCGGGACACGGGGCGTCTTCATCACGACATCGGTCTTTTCGGCTGACGCGCGGAAGTACGTGGAGCACCTGCCCGGCAGCGTCGTTCTGATCGACGGGAAGCAGCTCGCGTCGCTGATGATCGAGTACGGGGTCGGCGTGACGGTGCAGCGGACGGTGAAGATCGCCAGGTTGGACAGCGACTACTTCGAGGGAGGGTGAGGCCACGTACCAACGCGTACCAGCGCGACTCACGAAAAGGACCAAGTTAATGCCCCGCGAATTCATGCGCCTGCCTGTGGTGTCAGAAGGTGCGGAGTACCTCGTGATGGGGTACCTGATGCGGCGAAACATCCTTGCCTACAAGGCACCACCAGGCAACGAGGGGTACGACCTGATCTGCATCCATCCGGATCCCCGCCACAGGCCGCGCAAGGGCGAGCGCGCCCAGGTGCGGGTCCAGGTCAAGAGCCGCTACCAAACCGACTGCGATCGAGGTTTCCCGGTCAAAGAGAAGAGCATCAACGCGTTCGACTTCCTGGTAGTCGCATTCCTCAACATCGGGAAGTTCTTCGGCGGCAAGGACGGCAGCACCGGGGCGAGTCCGCCGCAGTTCTACACTCTTCCGGCGCAGTTCATCCGCGAACATCATAACGCGTCGGGCACCTGGCAGAAGGTCAGGCTCCGGGGGCTCGACGACGACGAGATTGCCCAATACAAGAACGAGGCAGGGTTCGAGCAAATAGCCGGAGCATTGGGCGTTGCGAGACCGACGAGGATGCCCCGATGAGTGGTCTGTATCACGCGACTCATCGGCACCAGTGCGGAGGCTGATCAGAACACACCGAGGATGTCCCAGCGGCCGAGCCACTTCTTGAGCCGCTGTTCATCGATCGAGTGGTGTGTTGACTCCTGGTTGCGAGCACGCTTGCCACCGTGCCGGATCAAGTAGTCCTGATGGGCGGTGTGGATGTCGTTTCTGATCCACCAGTCGGGAACGACCCAATATCTGGGCGTGGCGTCCTCGGCGCCGAGATCAACGAAGATCCAGAAGACGGTCTCATCTCGTGGTTCGGTCGTGGGCCTCCCCCACAACGTGCTTGCGTGCCACGTGCGGCCGCCACGCTTCGTCTTGACTTGGATGTGGATGTTGCGGCTTCGACCCTGGTCGCACGCCATGACATCGATGGTCGGCATGTTGCCAGCGAAACAGACGGCGTAGGCGCCCCGCTTGTTCATCTCGGCGACAACAAAGTGCTCGCCTGCCCGTCCCACTTGCTGGTTCCTCGCGCCGCGCCCCGCTGGCTTCTCCACTTGTTCCTCCTCGCCAATCATCTGTCTGGTTCTTCGAGCAACACCTCGACTTGATTTTCCGTGAGACCAACTCGCTTCATGGCACGACCCGCTGCACCAGCTTCTGATTCACCAGCCCCTGCCACTGCAACGCGACCTGGCGGGCGAAGGCCGCGTCGTCGATCAGCACGCCGACCTCGATGTTCCGGGTCTGGCCCCGATCCGTGAAATTGGCGGAGCCGATCAGGGTGATCCGCGCGTCGACGACGACGCACTTGGCGTGGAGGCTCTCCACGGACCCCGGCTCGACGGTGCGGGGGTCGTAGTAGAACTCGGGGTACTTGTCCTGCCAGGGCCAGTTGTCGATCACGAGCTGCTGGACAAACGTCCTCGCATGGTTGGTGGGATCGGCGTTCTTGTCGGCCCTCGGGATGTTCAGGAACATCTGCAAGCGGACCCCCAGCTCGACCATGTTCTTGTGCAGTGGCTCGAACAGCTCAGCGCCTGAGTCGAAGGCGAACCCGGCGATCAACACCCGGCGCTGCGCCTGGCTGAACATCTCGCGCATCACCACCCAGGTGTCGCGGGCGGTGCTGGCCATGGCCTCCGGACCGGTCCAGACCAGGTCGAGGGTGGGCCGGGGGCCATGGGTGCGCTCGGCAATGACAAGGTCGAGCGCGGCCGCAGCTGCGGCGCTGTCGAGCCCCGCCAAGCAGTCAACAACCCCTGGCTTCGCGGCGAGCCCTGCCGCCTGGAGCCCAGCCGAGGTGAGCGGAAGGCCGATGCTCCCAGCGGCAATGCGATCGCGCAGGCCCTGTAGCTCCGACGTGCTCAACGCCGTCAGGCCCTTGCGGCTCATGGCCGCTCCGAGAAGAAGGCCAGCTTGGGATCGTGACCGATGGTGGGGACCACCAGCGCCCGGTCGAGGTAGCGGTTGAATCGCTCGCAGGAGCACTCGGCTATGTAAAGGCACCCGTGGCAGGCTGCGCCTTCGAGGTACCGCTCGGCGTAATCCTTCTCCGGCGAGTGGGAGGCGCACACGGGATCGTTGGAGCACAGCACGCCGAGGTCATACGCTCGGCGCAGGTGCAGCCGCAGGTCGCGCCCTTGCTCCACGAGCCCACCGAGCGTGCCCTCGCTGCCCGAGCTGCCGGTGGAGATCAGGATCGCCGCCATGGGCGGATCGTCGCTGGCGGGGGCGCAGTAGATCCGCTCGCGGATCGCAGAGGCCGCGTAGCCGCATTCCAATGAGATGCCGGAGATCAACAGGTGCGCCAGCGAGTGCAGCATGTAGAACCGTGTGCCGGGAAACGGCGGAGGGGACTCATATCCCTCCGCCCACTGCTCGTACCCCGCCAGCAGCTCCTCCCCTCTCTTTTTGACCGCGTCACGCGCTTCCCAGGCCTGCACGATCTTCTCGTCGAGGCGGATGAACACGCCCTCGCCGTGGATCTCCGAGGCGGGCAGCCAGTCGGTGAGCAGCCCCAGCGGGGCGGACTGCACGCCGAGGTCGTACTCCCCCTGTAGGTCCGGTGTCACGGGCTCCAGCCGGGTGAAGCCGATCTGCGCGCGCACCTCGCGCAGCTTGGAGGCCAGGACCACCTGACGGACCCCCGTGGGCGCGCGGTCCGCCGCCACCATACGGGCGAAGAAGTCCTCGTCTTCACCGGGCAGCTCGCCGGGCGTCTCCTGGGGTTGGGAGACAAACTGCTCGAACTCGGCCGTGCGGAGCGGCTTGCGCTCGGGCACCTTGCCCTTGCGCCGGGCCTCGATAGCTTCCAGGGCCTCGGCGTTGGAGCAGCTGGCGAGCCCGGCCTCGACCTCCGGCATCAGCTCGCGCACCTGCGCCAGCTTGGCCTCACTGTCGACCTTCTGCAGGTAGTTCCACAGCCCCTGAACTACCTCGGCCACCTCGTTGCCCTTCTCCGGGATGGACAGCGCGCTCACGACCTGGGCGAAATACGCGTTGCTGGCGGTGCGCACCAGCAGGCGGAGGCGCTCGCCGCACTCCTCGTCGCCCTGGGTGCCGAGCCAGGGGCGCTCACCCGGACAGGTCGGGTTCGTCTCCATGGTCATCGCCTTGGAGAGTTGTGCGGAGGCGCCACAGCTGCAGACGATCCGTACCTCGGAAAAGTCGCCGGTCGCCCCCTCCAGCAGGCGCAGGTTAGCAGCCGCGCACTTGTCGGTGTCCCGGTGGGCGAAGTAGATCCAGGGAAAATCGGTGATGTGGCCCCGTTTGCACGCGCCGACAAAGCGCACGGGCACTGCGAGCGACGGCTTGCCTCCTGTACATTGGTGCCAGAACCGGCCGCTCTTGATCTCCAGGCCCGTGCTCCGCACGAGAGCCCGACAGTCTTTGTTCTGACAAACCATCCACCCCGGAAACTGCAGCACTTGCACGCCCGCGAACTTGGTGGGCTCCTGGTCGTCCCCGATGGGTGGCGCGAGGAACGCCTTCTCCACACTGAGCTTGCGGTCGGTTCCTTCGAGCCGCTTGGCGATCGCGTCGCGCAGGCGAGGCTCCTGGATCACGGGCAGGCCCTTGGCCTTGTCGTAGCTCCAGAAGTCCAGGCCCCCGACCAGCACGGCGTGGTCCACGAGGTCCATCAGAGCGCCCGGTCCGAAGGTGGTGACAAGCTGGCCCTGTCGCACCGTCCCGTCTGGCGGGATGCGCTTCTGGGAGGAGCCCTTCCACTTTTTAGGCATTGCTCTTCCCTCCCAGGCGCCCGCGCATCATCCACAGATGAACCACCGGCTCCACGTCGCGCATGGAGGTCGGCGCGGAGAACTTGGACTCGTCGGTGCCCGCCTCGGGCTGTTCCTCGTCCAGCGGCGTGAAGAGCAGGCGCCTGCTACCCTTCTCCTTGTCGAAGCGGGAGTAGCTACGGGTGGAGGCTTCCACCTGCTTGGCCTTCACGACGATGTTGGTCCAGGCGTCGATCACGTTCTGGGCGCGCTTGCCGATGCTGGCTGGTGACGTGCTCGGCTCGGACTCGCTGGTCGGCTGCGCCGCGCTGCGCTCGGCCAGGTTCTTCACGGCGCGCTTCGCCGTCTCCTTGTATGTATCGATATCCATCGCCGCCAGCGCCGGTGTCAGCTCTGTCTCCAGCAGGCGAGTCATCGCGATGACCGTCCCGGCGAGACCCCGGTCGAGCGCAGGCCCCGAAAACGGCGTCAGGCTCATCGCCTCGACGAAGCGGTAGTAGTTGTCGTGGTACGCGGCAAAGCGCTCAAAATGGGACCGGTCACGCGGCTTGAAGAGGTTGAAGCAGGTGACCACCAGCCCCGGCCACTTCGTGTTTCGGCCGACGCGGCTCGATGCCTGGATGTATTCGCTGGTCGTCTTTGGTTGGCCCGCCACCACCATCAGCCCCAGGCGATCGATGTCGATGCCCACCGAGATCATGTTGCTGGCGAGGAGCACGTCCACGCTCTCCTTGCTGGTGGACGGCTGGGCCAGGCGGGCGCGAGCGTCCTTGATCCGGCCGGTGCTCTCGCGGCTCGTCAGCTCGACAGGCTCCCGCTGCAGCTTGCGGCTCTCCACCCAGGGATTGACCTCGAAGTTCTCTGGCCGCTTGTCGGCGGCTCCCAGGCACTGGGTCCGCACCTCATCCTCGACCAGGCGCCGCATCCCGCCCAGCTCGCGCAGGCTGTTGAAGTAGCCGACGAGCGTCGTGTAGGCATCGGCTGTCTGATCAGCTGGTCCAACGGGGTCGTAGACCTTCTGGACCGCCGACAGGAGGGCGACGTAGGTCCGGAGCAGGATGCGCTTCATGGCGCGCCCCGAGGCCGCCACGCCGACGTAGAGCCGGCCCGGCGCCTCGCGGTCCACCCCGGCGAAGTAGCTGTCAGACTCGCTCACCCCCGGTGGAGGGAAGATCGCCGTGTCCGCCCGGCCGAAGAGCGCCTGGATCTGCCGCCCCGCCCGTCGCACCGTGGCCGTTGCGGCGATGACCTTGGGGAGCACCGGGTGAACGCCATCTCGGGTGCACAGGGCCTCGATCGCGGTCTCGTAGAGCCCCACCATCGTGCCCAGTGGGCCCGCGATCAGGTGCAACTCGTCCTGAACGATCAGCTCAGGCGGGCGCAGTCCCTCCGGCAGCGCTTGGTCTACCTTCTGGCTGCCATCCAGGGGGCCGAAAAAGGCCTTGCCTGTGCGGCCATGGACCCGGCCGAAGAGCATCCCGGTCTCCCCCCTCCAGGGAAGCATCGCGAACTTGTCCACGGTTGCGACAACGAAGCACGGCAGCTCGCGGTAAACCTGCTCGTCGACGAAGAGCACCGGCAGGCCCTCGGGGTTCTTGCCAGCGGAGAAGTCGCAGTTGAAGTTGGTGCAGCCGACCAGGACCCCCGTGGGCTTGGTGCGGGTGGGCACCAGCGCCAGACTGTCTCGGTTCAGGTCGGCGCCGCACCAGGGGCAGGCGGGGAGGGGAAACGGTGAGCTGGCGGACTTGGACGGGCTGTTCTTGTACTCAACGATCTTCTTGCCCACCTCGGCCAGGGTGTTGGCCGTGGCGCTCTTGCCGACCCAGAGCCCGACCGAGAAGCGCACGTCACCGAGACGCTTTGGGTCATCCTGGCGCAGCTTCTCCAGCGCACAGATCAGGGTCGCCGCGCGGCCCAGCTGGTCCAGGGTTAGCAGGCGCAGCGTGTAGCGCAGGAGCACCGCGACGCCGTAGCCCTGGTCAGGGCGCTCCATCCCGCGAAACCTGCGCAAGAGCACCGTGAAGGCGATCACGCCGAGGTACGCCTCGGTCTTGCCACCACCCGTGGGGAAGAAGATCAGCTCCACCGTCTTGCGGTCGGCGTGCTCGTCCTCGACGATCCCGCGCAGGTTGAGCAGCACGAACGCGATCTGGAACAGCCGCCACTCGGGGACCGCTCCCTGCTCGTAGCGCTCCGGGTTGCGCCGCCTGGCGGCGGTGGCCATCGCGCGGTTGGCCAACCGAAACGCTTCGAGGGCCACGGGGTTGGTCTTGAGCAGTGCGATGCCGCCCGCGATCCGGTCCTGGGCGCGCCGCGCCTGGCGCATTAGCTCGTCGCGGGTTTCGATGCGCTCCTTGGTGTCCACCGGAGTGGACGCCTGCTCGTCGATCCACGCGCCGTACGCCTTCGGCAGGCGGGCGAGCGCCGCCTCCACCGCGTCCCCATCCTGCAGCCGCGCCAGTTCCTCCATGCGCACCTCGACGCCGGGCTCGCTGCGGGTGGTGACGCGGCGCACCTCGCCACGGGGCACCCAGGTGGTCTGCACGTGGGTGACCGGGCTCTGCCCGTCAGGCACCTCGACCGACACCCCGTGACCCACGGCGTACTCGTAGCAATCTCGGAACTGAAGGTCCCCCACGCGGTCGTCCCAGTCGTCGGACCGCTCGCCGCGACGGTTCGAGCGGGAGACGAACCCCTTCGGGAAGTCGAGCTGCAAACAGACCTGGAAGATGAACTGCTCGTCCTGCCGGGCCTTGGTCTCGGAGGCAGGACGACGGTTCACCACGAAGAGCGAAAGCGCCGTGGTCCCCGCGCGCAGCCCCGGCGCATCGGCCTTGCCGAGCTTGCCGATGAGCTTGATCCCACCGCTGCCGGGCACGTCGATGCCCGCAGCAACCTTCTTCGGATCGAGGGGGATGTTGACCGGTGGAGGCGTTCGCACCTGCCGGACCCAGATCGTTCGCGGGCGCCGGCCCTCTTCCTTGACGCTCTCGGCCAAGTAGTCGGCGTATCTCACGGTGGCCGTCAGCACCTTGCCCTCCGAGCCCGGCGGCAGCAGGACTGATAGGCCGAGTGACGCGGGTAGGCGCTTCTTTTGCTTGGGCTCCGGCTCCTGGCCGGCGGTCTCCTCCTCGTCCTCGTCGTCGCCCGCGCCGAGCACGTCGTCCTCGGTGGGGTCGTCTTCTTCGCGGCCCAGCTCCGGGGCCAGGAACCCGGTGAGGTACCAGCGCGAAGGCGGCAGCTTCAGGATCTCGGCCGCCTCGGGGTTGTCGAGGTCAAAGGGGCCGACCAGATCGGCGGTCAGCGCCCGGACCAGGTGCTCTCGTATCTCCACGGCGGCGGTCATTCGGACTCCTCGTCCAGCAGGCCG
>Ga0210044_10007945_pt1 | contig 13345 bp, 18 predicted proteins | sample CryGey13umfilter_2_FD_183959 | JGI IMG/M metagenome (GOLD analysis project Ga0210044, IMG submission 183959) | Groundwater microbial communities from aquifer in Utah, USA - Crystal Geyser 4/9/14 3 um filter (SPAdes) (version 2) | ecosystem: Environmental > Aquatic > Deep subsurface >... | reverse complement strand
CCACCACGCGCGAGGTCTTTGAGTCCCCCGCCCGCCTGCTGCGCAAGGATCGCGAGATCATGGTCCACGGCCCGATCGAGCTGTTGCGCGCTGTTCTGGCCGAGGGTGAAAAGGGGCTGACGATGCAGCGCTACAAGGGCCTGGGCGAGATGAACCCCGAGCAGCTTTGGGAAACCACGCTCGACCCCGAAGCCCGCACCCTGTTGCAGGTTCGGGTCGATGATCTGGCCGAGGCCGACGACATCTTCACCAAGCTGATGGGCGACGTGGTCGAGCCGCGCCGCGAATTCATCCAGCAGAACGCGCTGAACGTGGAAAATCTGGATATCTGACCGGGGCGCAGGCGGCGCTTGGTGACCCCGGATGGATTCGAACCATCGACCTGCCGCTTAGGAGGCGCAGTCTCGCACCCCTTTGCCACCCGCGTCAACCCCTGAAACACTAGCTTTTTCAGGTGTTTGGAGCTACCCTCCCCTAGGCTGCCCCCCGCTGCCCTCTCCGCCCCCGGTTTGCGGACGGTTTTTGGGAGGGCTTCCAGACGGTTTTTGGAGGAGCGGCGAGATGCCAGAGAAGTTGACGGAAGCGGCTGTGCGGGCACTCGCGTTTGAGGGCAAGCCCAGGATGGTGCGGGACGCAAAGGTGACGGGGCTGATGGTTGCCGTCAACAAGACCAACAAGTCATACAAGGTCCAGCGCGACCTGTGGGTGGGTCAGCGGGGCCAGAAGCGCCTGGTCAAGACGGTGAGCCACACCCTGGGCGGGACCGATGAGATGACGCTTGATGAGGCGCGCAGCCGTGCAGCCAAGGTCATTGAGGTCATCAAGTCCGGCATCGACCCGAACGCCCCGCCGCCGGAGCCCCAGGCAGAACAGGCCGACACCTGGACTGTGAGGCGGATGTATCAGGAGTATGCAGCCGACATGACCGCCCGCGAGTGCGCGCCCCGGACGGTGGTGGACACGCTGGACCGCCTGGACGCCTACCTGCCCAAGTTGGCCGACACGCCCATATCGGAGGTCCGGCGCAGCACTGCCCGGGCCGAACACCAGCGCATCAGCCGCGACCACGGCAAGGTGACGGCCAACAAGGTTTTCCGGGACTTCCGCGCCGCATACAACTTCGCCATGAAGGTGGTGGATGACCCGGACGCCCTGCCTGCCAACCCCGTCCTGGCTGTGACCTTCCACAAGGAGCGGGCCAGCGAGAAGGTCATCATGCCTGACGACCTCCCCGACTGGTGGCGGCGCGTGCAGGCCATCACCAACCCGCTGCGCCGTGACATGCACGAGCTGGGGCTGTTGTCTGGGCTCCGCCCCGGGACGCTCGTGACGCTCCGCCGCGAGTGGGTCAGGCTTGATGCACGGGCCATCTCAATCCCGAAGATGAAGTCAGGCCGCGCCTTTGACCTCCCCCTGTCGGAGAGGATGGTGGACGTGGTGCGCCGGGCGTTGGCTGTCGGTGAAGTTCTGTTCCCGGGCTCGCCTTGGTTGTTCCCGTCGCGGTCCACCAAGACGGGCGAGGTGATCGCAACCCAGGTCTGGAAGGAGAAGGCGCTGCCGTCTGAAACTGGTCACATCCTCCGCCACACCTGGCGCACCGTTGCCCAGGGCATCCGGCTCAACGAGGTGAACGCCCGGCTCCTGCTGGACCACACCGTGCCGGGGATTGACGGGGTTTACATCCACAAGGGTGCCCTGTTCGACAGCTTGCTGGCCGACCAGGAGACGATGACTGCGGCGCTGGTGGCGCTGATCGAGCCGAAAAGCGTTGCTGTCGGGGAAGTCTAGGGTTGCCGCCCCTGGGGCGGGCAAGGTAAGCTGCCCGTGACTAAAACGCCTGCACCCGCAGGCTAAGAGAACCGCGTTCGGTGCTGGAGACCAACGCGGGGAGCGCCACAAGCCCAATGGCAGCGCGCGGGCCAACCAGCAGCCTACAGGCTTGTCACTGAACCAACCAACCCGCCCAAGGCGGTTGGTCTGATTTGGTGACGCCAGATGACTGAAAACATTGACGAGCTTGCGGCCGCAGTGGCTGCGAAGGTGATTGACGCCCTCCCCCGTGGGCGGCTGCCGATCACGCCCGAATACCTGTCTGCCGACCAAGTGGCGCAGATGACGGGCTTCTCCCCGAAGTGGCTTGAGGCCCGCCGGGCTGACCGCACGGGACCGCCCTACATCAAGATCGGGCACAATGTCCGCTACCGCACCGCTGACGTGCGCGCCTTCATGGAAGCGGGCGAGGTGGCGGAATGAGCGGTGGCGAAATGGAAAACGCCCCCCGGCTGGAGCAGGGGGGCGCAGGTGTTGACGATGTCTTACTGAACACCCCGGTTATACCCGCTCCCGGCGGCGCGGGCGATGGAAATTGCTTGTTGTCTGGGCGCACCGTCGATGCTGTCCAGTTCTTGCAGGGCTGGGCTCCTGAGGGTCCTTGGGTCCTGACCTCCATCGTCCCCGATGGGGAGCTCACCGCAGCCACCTTCGGCCCCGCTGACGTGGTGAAGATGCGCGACTGGATTCAGGAGCGCCAGGGCGTCGAAAACCTCTACTTCATGGTCAACCGGACCTTCCGGGCGATGAGGACCAAGGCCAGCAAGGCTGATGTCGCCGCTACCCGAGCCTACCACGTTGACGTTGACCCCCGGGTTGGCGAGGACGCTGAGGCGGAGCGGGTGCGGGCCTTCAAGCTCCTGCGTGAATACAAGCCCGCGCCCACGGTCATCATCGACAGCGGCGGGGGCGCGCAGGGCTTCTGGCTGCTGGAAGCGGAGGAGGGCAACCCCGGCGAACCGGGCGACGAAACCCGCCACCTGCCCACGGAGGAGCGCAACCTCACCATTGAAGTGGCGCTACAGGCAGACGCCTGCCACAACATTGACCGCATCATGCGGCTGCCGGGCACGATCAACCTGCCCAACAAGAAGAAGCGCGAAAAGGGCCGGGTGGCGCGGCTGGCGTCTGTGGTTGAGGTGGACTGGACGCGGCTCTACAAGCCGGAACAGTTCACCCGGACGAAGAAGGCGGCGAAGGACAGCGGCGCTGCGGTGACGGGCGGGCGCGCGGCACGGGGCCGGGCTGCGGGGCCTGTGCGGCGGGGGGACCTGCGCGAGGTGTGGCCCGATGACCTCGTGGGCGTGTCCGACCACACCAAGATGTTGATCGTCCAAGGGACTGACCCCGACAACGAGGGGAAGTGGGCCGGTCAGCGCTCTGAGCTCGTGCTGCACATCAACTGCGAGCTGATCCGTGCAGACGTGTCTGAGGCCGACATGGTCGCCTTGATGCTGGACCCCGACTACAAGTTTGGTGCCCACGTCAGGGAACAGCCCAAGCCACTCCCCTATGCGTGGCGGCAGGTCACGCGCGCCCTGGAGAAGCAGCCCAGGCTGGGACCCATCATCATCAACCAGCCCCTTGAGCTGGCCCGCGCCTTCCAGCAGCACCGCCGCCCCCACCTCCTGCGCTTTGAAGGAGAGTTCCTGGACTGGGACGGCGCGGCCTACGTCAAGGTCAATCCCGAGATGGTTGAGGCGGAAATGTGGCGGTTCCTTGAGACCTGCCGGATCACGCGGAAGGACGAGAGCGGCAAGGAAAAGGTGGTGCCCTACGTCCCCATGCCGGACCCCGTGAGCGGGGCGCTCCGGGCCTTCAAGGCTGTGTCGATCAGGCCTGACGAGGGGGCGGAGGTCTACCCAATCCGGTGGCTTGACGACCGCAGCGGCCCTGACCCGAAGTTCTTGCTGCCCGGGCGCGACGGGATCATCAACCTGCTCACCGGGGAGGTGCTGCCTGCCACGCCGCTGCTGTTCACGCGGGTGGCCCTGGACTTTACGCCCGACCCGAACGCGCCTGAGCCGGAGGTGTGGTTGGGGGTGCTGGACCAGTATTTCCCGGGCAAGGAGGGAGAGGAGAAGAAGCGCGCCTTCCAGGAGATGGGGGGCCTCATGCTGACCGCAGACACCAGCGCGCAGCAGCACTTCATGCTGGTCGGCCCCACCAGGTCCGGGAAGGGGACGCTCATCCACGTGCTCACGGAGATGGTCGGGGTCGGCAACGTCGCGTCAGCCACCACCAACAGCCTGTGTGAGGGGGACTTCGGGCTGGCCCCCCTCATCGGCAAGACCATGCTGGCCATCCCTGACCTGCGGATTGACAGCCGCACGAAGATTGCGAACCTTCAACAGAACTTCCTCTCCATCATGGGGGAGGACCGGATGGGGATCAACGTCAAGAACAAGGATCACGTCCAGACGCAGTTGCGCGTGAAGATGGTCATCGCCGCCAACGAGCTTCCGAGCTTCAGCGACACGTCCGGTGCGCTGGCGGAGCGCCTGGTCATCATCATGATGACCGAGACCTTCAAGGACAACCCGGACCCCAAGCTGATGGAGAAGCTGCGGGCGGAGCGGGCTGGCATCCTCAACTGGTTCATCGTGGGACTTCGGCGGGTGTTGGGGCGTGAGCGGGCGCGCGTCCTGGTGCCCGAGAGCGCGAGGGAGGCCCGCCGGGAGATGGTGGACCGGGCGACCCCCATCCCGCAGTTTGTGGAAGCCTGCTGCGAGCTTGACCCGAGCTTCAAGGTTTCCAAGAAGGAGCTGTATGAGGCGTTCCGGGCGTTCTTCAAGGAGAGGTCCGTTGAGGAATGGCGCGCTGGCGACGTGCACTTCTTCCGCAAGCTGAACGACATCTTCGGGAAGGTGGATGACACCTACGCGAATGAGGGGGGCAGGCGCACCTACATGAGGCCCGGCATCCGGCTGAACAGCGACTGGGCCGGGGGGAAGATCGGGGGCTGACGCACCCCACTGCCCAAAGGACAGCCCCTGCCACATCGGCGGGGGCTTTTCTGTGTCCGGTGTGGGTGCGGTGTGGGTAGAGGTTGGGGTAAGGGTGTGGGTAGAGGTGTGGGTAGACATCCGGGAAAACTGTTTCACGTCAGACGCTTAGGAGGCCGGTGTGAGTAGGAGGGGGTAACCCCGGAGTTGAGCGGTTCCCCTGCCCGGGACCCCCTGCCCGGAGGACCGGCACCCTGCCCGGAGGACCGGCACCCCCTATTTTGGTCTATATGGATAACTCGGGGTTACCCCCTCCTACTCACACCTACTCACACCTAAGAGAGTAAGTAACAGAAAAGATGGGGAAAGATTTCCCCGATGGTCGTCAGGTTACCCAAACCTCTACCCACACCGCTACCCGCACCGTTACCCCGACCGCTGCCGATGTGGCGTCCCCTGGGCAAGGGGGTCGGATGCGCCCCTGGGGTGGTGGAAGCCACCGCCTATCGCCCTGTCCGTCCCGTTAAAAGGCCCCCAATGGAAACCAGCGCCGCGCGCAAGGCTCCGCCGTCGCCCTTCCCCCGCGCCAGGGTATCCTCTCTGGGCAAAGAAATGGAGCCCAAGATGAAGCAAGAGTCAAAGCGCACCACCACCGTCATCCCCGCCGCGCCGGGCCACTTCACCATCAGCTGTGATTTCGCAGAAGGTATTGTTCACTTCGACACCTCACCGATCATCGCATGGGAGGTCGCGGTGGTGGAGTATGAGAAAGCCGAACCTTTCCGCTGCGTCACCGCAATCCCCGTCAACAACTGCGGCTTCGAGGCCGTCCTGCATCCCGATGGCACAGTTGACCGCGATGGTTGTCGCGCCACCGGATGGCGCGCGGGCGACTACTTCGACAGCCTGGACGCATTCAAGGCTGCGGCCATGAAGCACTATGGGGTGTCGTGATGGCGATGGTTCGCGGCTGTGACGCAATGGAGTTTGACGACTCAGTGAGGGTCTACTGCCCGCGCTGCGGCCACTACACCGAGAGCGATGGAACGGAGGAGCGGTCCATCACCCGGTGCCTTGCGCTCTTGCGTGAGGAATGTCCCCGGGGCGAAAACAACTTCTACACCACAGACGCCCCGAAGCCGAAGGCCCCCCGCCGCCCGGGGCCGAAGTTTGTGAGACCGGCTTGACCCCCACCGAGTTCCGCGCCCACACCATCGCGCAGGCCATCGCCTCTGCCACCGCGCAGGGCCTCCGCTACTCCCCCACCGCAGGGTTCATCGACCCGGACTTCCGGCCCGTCCGGCTGTCCGAGCTTGGCTCCCCCGCCTTCGCCCTAGGCTCCCTTAAGGCCCGCCTCCTCGTGCCCGACCGGGTTGCGTCGCCCGAAGTGGACGCCGCATGGCGTGCAACGGCGCGGCGTCTCGGTGAGGGCGAACATGACGGGTGCCGCATCTGGCGCACGATCCGGGCGGGGACACTGGTGGTCTCCCCGGCCTCCGCAGGCCCCGTTGTCCGGCTCTACCTTGAGGGCGTTGGCCGTTGGGTCGGGCTCGCAGCGGGCGCGGATGAGCCCACCCCGCGAGGGCCACAGAATAACAGCCCCTCGCGGTCCACCGGCGCAAGCACTTATCCCCGCTAGGAAATCCACCCCCCGGGCGAACCTCTGCGGGGGCGGATTTCGCTTTACTTGCGCTGGATGTTCCCATTAAGTTCTCCTCAATGGGGTATCTTGATACCCCATGCAACCGCAGAAATGGAGAACGACATGACCGCCAAGACCCTCACCGCCCCGAAGGCCAAAGCCCCCCGCAAGGCGAAGGCCGCGCCCGCTGCCGCCCCTGTGGCGGAGGAGCCCGCCGCGCCCACCCCCCAGCCCGTCGCCCAGCCCACCGCCGCCGTCCAGCCGAAGGCCCAGCGCCGCAGCAAGGGCATCACAATCGCCCCGAAGGACACTGCCAAGGCCTGCCGCTACGGGACCAAGCAGGCCATCCTCGTTGACCTGCTGTTCCGCTCCGGCGGGGCGTCCATGGCGGAGTTGCGGGAGGCGCTGGCCCCGTGGAAGGACATCACCATCAAGTCGGGCCTCTCCTGGGATGTCGCATCGTTGAAGGGCTACGGCATCAAGACCACCCATGAGAACGGATACCAGCGCTTCCTCGCCACGGACTATTCGGGAATGGGGACCTTCCGCGCTGACCATCACCCGGACGACCTGTCGGAGGCCGACAAGGCGGCGCTCTTGGGCGAAAACCTCGCCAACGGATACGACCCCACCGAGTTGTTCGCCGTGTATCACCTTGTCCTCCCGGCTGGCATGACCGCCCCGGTTCCGCACGACACCAAGCCGGATGCAGTGGACGCGATCAAGGAGTGGGCCACCGCCAACTACAGCAAGAGCTACGGGGCCAGCGCCCTCGTTGAGACCTTCACCGATGACGAGTTGCGGGCGGAGTTCAAGGACCTCACCGCCGCCAAGCGCTGGGCCAAGCTCCAGAGTGAACAACACGCCAACGCCAAAGCGGAGGCCTCGCAATGAACGCCCAATACATCGCCCTCACCATCACCGCCGCCTTCTGGTCCGGGCAGTTCTCCCCGGTTGACGCACCCGGGGCGGAGCGCCTCGGGTTCCAGATCGGGCACGGCGATGTTTCCCTGGGCGCGCACGACCCAGAGTTCAACTGGACGGCGCTCCTCCTCCTCGGGCGGGGCGCAATCCTTGCCATAACCAGCGACGGAACCGCTGTTGAGGTGGACCTTCAAGGTGTCCTGCTGGGCGAGAGGCACCACCATGTCGTCACTGCCGTCTCCGTTGACGGCTTCACTGTCGGGATGGAGGCCGCGCAATGACCGCCACCCGCCGCGCCGCCATCTATGCGAGGACCTCAACCGGGGAGCAGACCACCCTGCCACAGCTCATCCGCTTGCGGGAGCTGGCCGCCCGCGCAGGCTATGAAGTCGTGCAGGAGTATGTGGAGACGGTGTCAGGGGCCAGCCCTTCACGCCCCGAGCTGGACCGGCTGATGAAGGACGCCGCCCGCCGCCGGTTTGAGGTCCTCCTGGCGTTCGATGTCTCCAGGTTAGGCCGCTCCCTCGTGCAGCTCGTTGGGCTGTTCGAGGCCCTGCGTGCCCTCAACGTTGACGTGATCCTTGATCGGCAGGGGTTTGACTCCAATACACCGGCAGGCCGGATGATGATGCAGATGTGCATGATCTTTTCGGAGTTCGAGCGCGCAATGATCCGCGAGCGGACCCGCGCTGGCATGGCGGCTGCAAGGGCGCGGGGCGCGCAGATTGGCCAGGCTCCGGCGGGACCGGCCACAGTGGCTGCGATCCGGGAGCTGCGGGCCACCGGGATGGGCATGGACCGCATTGCCAAACAACTGAAGATCGGCAAGGGCCTGAGCCAGCGGGTGTCGCAGGCTTGGGACCAAGAACAGCGGGAGAAAGCTCATGTCTGACGCCCTCGTCACGCGCGTTCCAACCGGCGGGAACGGTGGGAGGACCCGGCTCTACCAGGTTGAGGAGCCCGGCCTGCGCCTGATTGAGGACCTCGCCGCGAACGGCGTGAACATCAGGACCATTGCGCACCGGCTGAGGATGGACCCAACCAGCTTCCGCAACGCCCGCGACCGTCAGCCGGAGATAGACGAGGCCATCGGCAGGGGCGCTGCCAGGCTGAAGGATGAGCTCGTCGGCCTTGTCGTCGCCCACGCCCGGGGCGGGAACCTGGTGGCGGCCATGTTCGCCCTGAAGGCCATCTACGGGCTCCGGGACGCAGGCCCAGTCCGGCCTGACGGCGCGACTGAGGACGGCCCGACCGGGGGCGTGTTGATCGTCCCGGCGGAGCTGACCGTTGCGGAATACCTCGCCCAGAAGGTCGCGGCGGGGGACTTGGAGCGGCACCCCCATCTCATCGACGTTACACCCAGGAGTGAATGATCATGCGCATCTCCATCTTCCTGACCTTCGCCCTTGTGGCCTGCGCGCCGCTCCCCCCGACCACTGTCACGCCCACCGAGGCGCGCGGCCTGGCGATGCTGCACGACCTCCGGGCGATGGACCCGTGCGAGGCCGACACGCTCTGCAAAGAGGTGCGCCGTGGCGACTGAGGAAACCCGCCTTGATGTGTTCGATACGCTGGCTGGGCTGCTCCGGGGGCACGGCTACACCGCCTTTGTGGAACCGACCTACCAGCCCGCCATCCCTGGTTCGCACCGCCAGCCCGGCCCCGTCCTTGCCATCGTGACCTGCGCCCCTGAGCTCGTCATCGGTTGCTGCCTGGGCAATACGGCGCTGGACCCCGAGGCCAACCTCCCGAACAGGTCCATGAAGGTCCTGAAGACCCGCAAGACCGATCCCGGCCCGCCGCTGGTGGCCTACTGGTGCGATGACGAGGAGCGGCCCGCCAACAAGGGATAGTTCGGGCGTGGTGGCACAACTCAAGGTATAGTGGCAGCATGAGGGCCATCAACAGCGGTGAGCCCACGGCAGAGGAGCCCGCACCTTGGCACAGACCGCCATTCCAGACCTCCCCCCCATCCCGAATGACCCTGAGCCCGCACCCATCACGGCGGGCAAGCTCATGCCCAAGGCAGAGCTCATCGACCTTGCGGCCTTTGCTGCCAAGCGCGCTGAGAAGCTGGGGCAGACCATCGCCACCCTGACCGCAGGCGCAGAGGCGCGGGCCGCAGACGTGGCCAAGAGCCTTGCCGCCGCAGGCTTTGACCCGAAGTCCCAGGCCGATGCCGCCGACAAGGCCCGTGCGAAGGCCCGGGCGGAGATCATCGCCGCGTCCTCCGATGCCCGCTGGGCTGAGATCAAGCAGCTTGTCGCGGCAGCCGAAGGTCTGGCCCTCACCGAGGCGCTGTATGCCAGCCCGCAGGCCGTGCTGGCCCGTGCCGGTCTGGGCGATGCCCGCCGCACCAACCTCATGGCCCAGGTCGCGGGTGCAGGCCCTGCCGAGGTGCGCCAGCTTGCCATGCTGGCCATCGCCACCAAGGATGTCGTCCTTGGGGCTGCCATCCAGTCGGTCAACGACCGGATGCCGCGCCGTGACCGCCCCGTCTCCTCCGCAGAGCTTGCCGAGGCTTTGGTGGGCGAGGAGGCGCGTGCCGTTTCCACCGCCATCGCCGCCATCAAGAACGCCGCGCAGCAGGCGCTGAACGCCAACCGCGAGTTTGAGGCTGGCAAGGTGCGGCCCATCGACCGCGTGAAGCTGGCCCTCAACAACCCCAACCGCAAGGATCAATGACATGGCTGCGCTCTACCTCGTTCACCGCCCCGCCGGGCGCGATGACCTCCGCAACCCCGCCGGGATTCAGGGCGCGCTGATTGACGCGGCCAGCCCCGCCGCTGCGATCACGGCGGCAAACGCACTGTGCCCGGACCTGAACGGCCCGTTCAACAGCTTCACCGTGGTCCAAGTCGCGGCAGCGGCGGCTGGAGGCTTTGTCAACTGCCTGATCGAAGGTGACGTGGTGGGCGCGACCTATGCTGGCCCCCGGCGGGGGCGGTGATGACCCGCCAGGAAGCTGACGACCGCCTCCTGGACGCCTACCATGAAATCCTGTCGGAGGAGCTGCGGCTCGCCCATTCTGCGTTGATGGAGTGGGCGTCGTTCGCAAACGATGACGGGTGGCCCCTTGGCCGCGATGTGCTCAGGTTCGCCCGCTGTTATGGCGTCCCCGTCCCCGCCCTGGGCGGTCTGGTGGGCCTGCTGCCTCTGCGCGTCGGGCAGCGCATCGTGTGGGTAGACGCCTTCAGGGAGCCCGAATTGGCCCGCCGGGTTTGCCTGGGCACCTTCCAGCGCAACGCCATGGTGTCCTTCGGGATATTCTGCGCTGCCGTTGACACCCTTGAGCGTGAGGCGGCACCCTCCTGAGGACCGTCCCCGGGGGTGACGTTCGGGCGGGGATAAGTCCCTGAGATTGCTGGCTGTGCCGGTGCCGGTTTTGGACCCCCTCGCGGGGTTACACCTTCAACCCTCGTTGACGCCCCCGGAGCCCACCCCGGCAGGCGTCAAAGATCATCGCTCCAGGCCTCGTCCAGCGCCTCCGGCGGCGGCAGGTGTCCATAGAACGCTTGGCGGTGCAGGTGGATGTTGATGCGCGCTGAATACATCTTTGGCATGGAGTCAATTGCGAAGGTCTGCCCAGCGGCAGCGCCCTCAATCAACTGCTCGCCCCAGATGCCCAAGCCGCCGGTCCACTTCCCCTTTGCCGCAATGATCCGCTTGGCGGCGGTCTGAAATGACACCGGGTCATCGTTGTCGCGGGCGATGACCCAGCCCTTGTCGGTCGGGTAGTCAATCCTGTTCTTCGGTGCGCTGGCGTGTCCGTAGGCGCGCGGCTTGGTGGAGCCCCAGTCGGCATAGATCATCCGGGGGTGGTTGGTCGCCTGCCTGATCTGGGCAAGGAGGTCGCGGTTGGAGAAGCCCAGCTCCTCAATCCCGTCGAACACAGTGAAGTCGCTGGGGAAGGTGGTGCAGCAGACGGCGATGGGGATTTCAGGGGGTATCCCTGAGAAGAAGCTGGTGATGTAGCCCGCAGCCAAAGGCGCAACGCCCAGGGCGCTGTCCACAAGCCCAAAGTCAAACACAACAGCATAGTCCACCGCGCCCTCTGCGGAGAGTTCAGCGACCAGGTTGGGCATCCAGGTTGGAATGCCCGGACCCGCCATGTTCATCCGCAGGCAGAAGGATCGGTCATTCTCACGCGCCCACGCGATCTGCGCCCGGGCGCTCTCAATCGTTGATCCAGCCATCAGGAGGCAGGGGTTTGCGTTGGGGTAGGGCAGCAGGAGCGCCTGCCAGACACCCAGGTCAGCGGGGCGCTTTGCCAGCTCAGCCCAGGCCTCCTTCGCCTCGTTGTTGTTGTCCCCGGGGTGGTAGTAGCTGTCCACGTCGATGAAGTAGGGCCTGCCTGGGTAGGCGTCCTCAAACTTGTCGATGGCCTTTGACAGCGGGTATGTCGCCAACCATGGCGCCAGCAGCACAAGCGGCGTGAGCCGGTCCTTTGTGCTGCCGGGCAGTTCCTTCAACCCACTCAGTTCGGCGCGGCGGATGCACAGCGTCACCAGGTAATCTGTCACTTCCATGTGCCGCGCTGCCCCTTCACACCATCTGGAGTTTGATTTCCATCGCCGCCGTTGAGACCCCGAAGCGCCGGGCGAGGTCCTCAATCACCTCACTGGTCATCGGCCCGGTGTAGTCAGCCGTGGCCTGCGCCAGCAGATGTGATGGGATCACGAGGTCAGACGCAAGCCGGTTCGCCTCATACTCAATCTGGATTGGCTGGTTGGGCGCGCGGAGCAGGACGTTCTCAGACCAGCCGCCCTCTGCCACAATCCGGTCCCGGTGCAGCAGGAAGTGCGCCAGCTCGTGCGCAAGCGTGAAGCGCTGGCGGTGCTTGGCCTCGTGGCGGTTGATGCGGATCACGAAGTCCCCGTCCTCCTGGCCGATCTGCCCAGAGGTGCCACGTGGCAGCGTGGACAACAGGACCTTGACCCCCAGCCGCTCAGCAATGGCCCCCAGCTTGACCGGATGCTCCGACAGGAAGCCGTCAATCTCCTGCCGCACCTCGGGGGCGAGGGTTGTGTATTCCCGTGAGGGCGACTTGACCTCCCAGCCGTTTGAAGTCGCCATGTTCTGCATACTCCCGTCCATTGTTGCTCCCTCCTGTTTTGGTCAGGCTTGATCGCCTGCGTCGGGCTCAGGCCCGCCGCTCTGCATCCGCATTGCGACACGCTCAAGCACCTCGTCTAGTTCGCCACGCTGGGCCATCTCGCTCAAGATAGTGTGGCCCAGCCCTGCGGCCATCGTCTCGCTGATCTTGACCGCCGCTGCGGCCTTCGCCTCGGTGGCAGCCTCAGTCTTGATCTCGCGCAGGGTCTTGAGGGCCACCAGACCGATGACCAGCGCTCCGACCGTTACAGCGAGGCCGATGGCACCAAGGAAGATCGTCACCACCGTCAGCAGCAGGTCCACATAGTCTGCCCTGGTCGGGTCAACGTGCGTCGCCTGGCCGCTGCTGGGCAATCCCCACCCGAACCAGAAGACCATTGCAGCCACGGCGGCGAAACCGCCGATGATCGACCCGAGGAGCGCAGAGCTCACCTTACCCATGCACCCTCCATGTGGGAACGAATGAAGAACAAATCAAGGGTGAGTGTAAACCATCTTGACAAAAGCGTCGATAGGGAATCCACGGCTCTGGCGCGGGCGACTCATTTTCCTGCCCAGCCGGTGGCCCATTTAAGGTCCTGATTTGCTGAGGGAAGATGGTGACCCCGGCGTGATTCGAACACGCGGCCTACGGTTTAGGAAACCGTCGCTCTATCCAGCTGAGCTACGGGGCCAATGCCTGAAACGGTTCGTAAAACGGTTTGCGGAAACGGTCAACCTTTCTAAGCACATGCACGGCCACAGCTTTCCAGAGCCAGAGCCGCCGCTTAGGAGGCGGCCGCTCTATCCCCTGAGCTACGGGGCCGCTGCGCCGGGCGGCTTGGGGCATACATGCGTTGAGTCGCGCGATTAGGCAACCCGTGGCAACGCGGCGGGCCGGAAAAAGGTC
>Ga0210044_10007944_pt1 | contig 13346 bp, 11 predicted proteins | sample CryGey13umfilter_2_FD_183959 | JGI IMG/M metagenome (GOLD analysis project Ga0210044, IMG submission 183959) | Groundwater microbial communities from aquifer in Utah, USA - Crystal Geyser 4/9/14 3 um filter (SPAdes) (version 2) | ecosystem: Environmental > Aquatic > Deep subsurface >... | reverse complement strand
TTCATTAAGATAATTATACTTTAATAAGTTCATCAAGAATTAATTAATTGTTATATTGAAATCCGCGCTTCATTCAAATATCATAAGAGGTGGAAGTTATAAGCCGCCACAAAAATGCCGATTTAATCATGAACAATGCTTTTTGGCTAGGAGTATATCCTGGGATAAGTGAGGAGATGATGAGATATGTAAAAGAAACAATAAAAAAGTTTATGAACAGTTATTAAAAATAATATTATTTCACCAATTCATATTTTTGTGTATAATATAACATTATGTTAGTAATTTTTTTGGTAATTTTTGGGTTTGCTTTTTTGGTTTTGCCGGGTGATGTCCATGCTTATCTTGATCCAGGTACAGGCAGTTTCATGATTCAGATCTTAATCGGGGCCGTCTTAGGAAGTATTTACTTCATTAGACTCTATTGGGCTAAACTGAAACAATTTGTTATGTCTTTTTTCAGTAAAAAAACCAATGAAAAAAAGTAAGATCTCTTCTTCATTTAAAGATCCTTCAGGGTTTATTTATCAGGTTGACGGCAAAATATATAGACAGATAAATTTAATTTATAAAGATAATTTTGATTTTTTGATCACTTCAGGTCTTTATGAAAGATTAAAAAAACAAAAATTGTTGATCGCACATAGCGAAGTTGATATAAAATATGCCCACGATAAAAATGCCTATAAAGTAATCAAACCAAAGTTTGTCCCTTTTATTTCTTATCCTTATAGTTGGAGCTTTTCCATGCATAAGGATGCTGCGCTTTTAACGCTCAAAATTCAAAAGATCGCGATGGAATACGGAATGAGCTTAAAAGATGCCAGTGCTTTTAATATCCAATTTTTAGATGGTCGTCCAATATTTATAGATACCTCATCATTTGAGAGATATAAGGAAGGGTTACCGTGGGTTGCTTATCGTCAATTTTGTCAACATTTTTTGGGACCCTTATCATTAATGTCTAAGAAAGATATAAGATTAAGTCAACTTTTCAAGATATATTTGGATGGAATTCCTCTTGATCTTGTCAGTAAGCTATTGCCGAAAACAACTTACCTTAATTTTATGTTACTTTTTCATATTCACATTCATGCAAATAGCCAGAGCAAATGGGCTGACAAACAAATAAATATTAATAAGCAAAAGATCAACATATCTAAAATACAGCTACAAGCCTTGCTAGACAACCTATATTCTGGGATAGAAAAATTATCGCTAAAAGAGACTAGAACTGAGTGGGGCGACTATTACACTTTCACAAATTATGATAGAAAGGCGTTTGATGACAAAAGCCATATTATAAAAAAAATGATAAAGGCAGTTAACCCTAAAACAGTATGGGATATGGGCGCAAATGATGGACATTTCAGCCGCATAGCTGCAGATTACGGAGCAAAAACGATTGCGTTTGATATTGATCCTATTGCCGTTGAGAAAAACTATTTAAATATCAAAAAAAATAAAGAAAAAAATATTCTTCCTATTCTTGTTGACCTTGTTAATCCTACTTCAGATTATGGTTGGTCAAATGAAGAAAGAACTGCGTTAATTAAAAGAGGTCCGGCTGACACAGTTATGGCTCTTGCGCTAATCCATCATTTAGCAATTGGAAATAATTTACCAATCAGAAAAATAGCAAAGTTTTTTGCGAAACTCGGTAAGTTTTTAATTATTGAATTTGTGCCAAAAAAAGACTCTCAAGTAAAGAAATTATTAGCTTCAAGAGAAGATATTTTTTTAGATTATAGTCAAGAAAACTTTGAGCATGAATTTAGAAAATACTTTGAACTTATTCAAAAACAAAAGGTCAAAAATTCATTAAGGACAATCTACCTATATAAAAAAATATGAAATCAATATTAGACTTTTTTAAAAAGAATAGTTTGATTTTAGCAGTATCTTCGTTTATCTCCCTGACTATTGGTTTTTTTGGTCCGTCTCAAATATTTTTTACTAATCCTAGAGAATTCTCCTTTACTTTTAAGGAGGTTCTTCCATATTTTTTAATTACTTCCCTTATTTCGTTTTTGATTATTTCCATAATCTTATTTATCCTCAATAAGATTAAAAATAAAAAATACTTTAAAATCGGTATTTCATTGGTATTCATTTTGGGATTTCTTCTTTGGTTGCAAGGAAATGTCATTGTCTGGGACTATGGCATTTTTGACGGCAAGCCGATTCCCTGGGAAAAGTTTACCTATAGAAACTGGATAGACGACACCATCTGGATGACATTGATACTTTTAACCATTTTTAAGTTTGATTTTTTCCTTAAAATAGGCAAAAAAGTAGGAACTTTTTTAATAATAGTTCAGTTGATCTATATATTTGTTTTGGGCTTTAAACAGCCAATGATACCTAGTTTTAAAAAACATACTATTAACGAGTCTAATAAATTTACATTTTCCAAAAATAAAAATGTAGTTATATTATTGCTCGACACACTACAAACGGATATTTTTTTCGAAGTATTAGCTGAAAAAAATGAATATAAAAAAATATTTGATGGATTTAATTATTATCCCGATACTTTAAGTGGTTACCCATACACTTTTTTGTCGATACCATCAATTTTTACTGGAAAATATCATAAGAATGAAGAGCCTACGTTAAATTATATAAAAAATAGCTTCATGCAGAATTCGTTATTAAAAAGCCTCAAAGAAAACGGTTTTAAAACAGAGGTATATACGGAGGATCCAATTACTATTTTTTTTGACAAAAAATTAATCGACAATATAGTTCCAAAAAAAAATGCTTTTTTTAATGCTAAATTATTAAACGGTGTTTTTTATTTAGCAGATATTACCTTATTTAGACTGTTACCTAATAATCTTAAAGAATACATGTATAACGATCAAAAATGGCGTATTAGCAATAATAATAAGGGTAATGTCTCTAATAAGGTCGGTCAATTCGGATTAAAAAGTATCGATTTTGTGAAAAAACTTTCCCAAAATACAAACGTTAAAGAAACAGGTCCTGTATTTAAATTTTATCACCTTCGTGCCACTCATCTTCCTTATGAGTTAACAGAAGATTTAAAAATAAAGGAATTCCCACCAAATATAGACGGTTATAAGGAACAAGTGAGGGCAATGTTGACATTAACAAAATTATTTTTAAATAAATTGAAGGAAATAGGTGTTTTTGATAATTCATTAATAATAATAATGGCAGATCATGGGGTAGGTATTCAAATTGACGATCTACTATTAAAAATTGAAAATGATTTGGATGGAAAGAATTTTTCCGGACCTAATATAGTAGATAAAAAAATAATTAGCAGAGCATTACCTCTATTATTAATAAAACCAATTAATTCAATAGGAGAATTAAAAGATATAAAAATATCGGCAAGTTCAACTGACGTTCCTAGAACCGTATTAGATTATTTAGGAATAAAAAATAGTTTTCCTGGAATTAACTTATTGAAAAAAAACATTAATACGTCAGACAGAATACGTACATTTTATTATTACGATGTAAAAGATGAAGACGTTTGGGAAAATGATTATATAACATCACTAGATGAGTATAAGGTTAATGGTTTTTCCGGAAACAGTTTATCTTGGAGCCCAACTAATATTAAATATCTACCGGAAGGAAAAAAAATTAAAATTCTTGCTACTAAATATAATTTAGGTCAAATAATATCTTTTGGTAAAAATGGAATCAGTAAAAACTATGAATTAAGTGGATGGGGAGGGCCGGAAGATGGATATAATTGGACTAATGATCCAACGGCAACTTTAAGATTAGCATTAACAGATTTGCCTAAAAAAGATCTTACATTAAAAACGAAATTTGCCCCCCTTTTTCCGCAGAGGGTTTTAATATATGTCAATAAAAATGAAGTTGGAGAGTGGTTTGCACAAGAATCCGGAGAATATAAGATGACAATTCCAAAAAATTTGATCGATAAAAAAGAGTTTTATTTAAGTTTTGTATTACCAGAAGCTACAAAATCTCCAAAAGAATTAGGAATAGGTGAAGATATAAGGAAACTAGGAATAGCAATTAATTACTTAGAATTAAGATAAATAATTATATTATGGAGATAATACAACTTACAATACTGCCAATTCTGCTCTTGATAATCTTATTTATGTCTGGACTTGGGCTTAGCAGCTATTTCTTTAAAGATCTTGACAAGGAAGCACAATTTATTCTTGCCCTATTATTGGTATCGCCACAATTGTATTTATAATATCACTTTTATTATTAGTAGGCTTAACAGGAAAACAAGCATCATTAATTGTTGCTTTTTGTCTATTAACAATAGATATTATCAGGACTAAATATATTTTTGAACTTATAAAATCTATTCGTTTAAGGTTAGTCTTTTTTTGTTTTGTTTTATTAATTTTTTTGTATTATATTTTGACCCCACTTTATAAGCTTGGTTATGCTACAACAACGACTTATTACATTGGTGACTCAGTAGCCTATATTTCGGCAACTGATATATTAAAGAGCAATTCGATTTATTCTTTCAATAAGTCAGCTGGTGACCCATTTAATGAATCAAGATCTAACACATTAGACCAATATAATGCTTGGGGTTTTTTTCATGGTGGAGCCAGATGGGGGACTCCAATAATTTTAGTTTTTTTTAGTGTTTTATCAGGATTTAATAATGTTCAAATTTTTACAATTTTGTCTTATATTTTTTTTATAATATCTGGTTTACTAATATTTCAAATAATTGATGGTTATATAAAGAAAACAAATATGTTTATTTCCTTTTTGTTATCTCTTTTTTACTTATTTAATTATTCATTATTTTGGATTGTTGCTAATGGACAAATATCACAAACAATTACTGTTATTTTTTTTCTATCAATAATTTATCTTGTCGAAGAAAGAAAAATATTTAGCCAAAAAATCCTAATTGAACTTTGATTGGGGTTCGCATTGATTTCAAATGCTGTTTTATTAATCTATGCTGAATACTCTCCTTTCGTCTTTATACCATTTCTCGGGTATTGTATTTATGAATTTATAGGAAAACGAAATATAAAGAATTGTATTTATTTCATACTTCTAGTCCTATTTATTAACCCAATATCTGTTTTTCTATCATTAAAAAGCATTTTTCTATTTTCAAAAAATATCACAGCGTATGGTATCCCCATGCCAAATCCAAACTTATTTGAAATAATCGGTTTTTCTAATGTAATCATAAAAAATGGAATGACCTATTCATTAAAGAAAATTGCTTTTCAATCATTAATATACATAAATTTTGCAGGAATATTATTATATTTATTTACTAAAAAAAAATATTTTTTTACGTTTTCAATTATTTATTCAATATTTTTTCTAATAATTAAATTAAAATTTCAATCACCTTATACCAATTATAAATATTTAGTATATATTCTTCCATTTATATTAATTTGCCAATTATATTTTTTGAAATATATTTATATTACTTTTAAAAAAACTAGAGTGTTAACTTTGATTTTTATTACCTTCAGTTTATTCCTTTTATTTAGGCAATTAGATATGTTTATATTTCAATTAAACAATCTTAAATATGTTGTATCAAAAAAATATCAAAGCTTAGAATCAATAATTGATAATAACAAAGTTAAAAAAATTATCTATCTTAACCATTTAGATTCTTGGTCAGCCCACTGGATCAAATATTATTTAAAAAATAATGAATTTTATTCTATGTACGAAAAAGTAATTGAGATACAACCATATATCTTAGTTGATAATTTTGAAAATTATACGACTGATTTTATAATATCTGGTAATAATTTATTATCCAATCAATACTATAAATTGTTTAAGCCCGAATATTTAGTATTGTTTGATAAATTTACGTGGTATTCAACTGAAAATAATCAACAGAAAGCTTCATGGAGATGGATGAATCAGGATGGCCTCATATATATATGTTAAAACGCCAGGTATGTATAAATTAAGCTTTAATATTTCATCTTTTTTGAAAGACAGACATATAAATATTAGATTAAACAATTTTACTTTAATTGAGAATTTTACAGTATCACAAGTGAGGGGTATACTTAGTTTGCAATTAAACTTATCTAAAGGGACAAATTTATTAATTCTTCATTCTTTAGAAGAACCAGAAAAATCACCCTTATCCCTAGATAAAAGAAAGTTAAGTATTCAAATTTCAAATATTGAATTTAAAAAACTTTGATGAAAGTACATAGTAAATGTGTAATAATTAAAACAGACGTTTTTTAAAAGATTTTTTCATAAATATTTAGTGTTTTTTTAATACATTTATTCCAAGAAAATTTTTTAGCCTGTATTTTCCCTTTTTTTATTAAATCTTCATTGTTTGACATTAATAATTGTTCCATTTTATTACTTATGTCTTCAATATCGTTCGATTTACAATATATTGCTCCTTCTTGATAGGTTTCTGGAAGACTTGAGTTATTGGATACTAAAGTCGGACAATCTGATGCCATGGCTTCAAGAGGTGGAATTCCAAATCCTTCATAAAAACTTGGGTAAACAAAACATTTTGCGCTTTGATAAAAAATCGGCAAATCATCATTATTGATATAGCCGATGATTTTAATGTTTGTAGAAAGATTATATTTTCTTATATAGTCATATATTGAACTATTTAGCCATCCTTTACCTCCACCAATAACCAAATGATATTTATTCTGGAGTTTTTTTGGCAGGAGGCGATATGCCTTTATTAGCCCCATGGTATTTTTACGTGGCTCTAAGCTTCCAAGATGAAAAATAAAAGGAACAGTTATTTTGTATTTATGCAATACCTTATTTTTTTCGGTTTGATTTATTTTTTTATAAAAAATTTCGTCACAAGCAAGTGGCGTTACTTTTATTTTATTTTCTGGGCAGTCAAAATATTTTATTAAATCTTTTTTTGTATGCTCTGATATGGCAATTATTACATCAGCTCTCTTAACAGCTTCCTTAGTTCCTTTTAGACAGTGTTCGATGTTTTCTTTAAGATGAAATTGCGGATGAGTAAAAAACGAAACATCATAAACAGTAAAGATCAATTTAGCATATGACGACGGAGGTGGAATCGTAAAAGTTGTCGAGTGAAAAATATCAAAATGAGGCAAGAATAATGTGCGAAACATATAAAATTTGTTCCAAAGAATATCTATCACTCGTTTGGGAATATTTTTCCAAAAAATATGAAAATTATCAGGCAGTTTTGGATGATAAGCCTTAAAACTGTTGTTATAGATGTAGGTAAAAAAAGGAAATATTGTATAAGAATTTTTTTTATCCAATTCTGACAAATGTTTAATCAGTTGTTTTGTATACTCCCCTGTTCCGGAGTTTTCTCCGTGGACAAAAGAAGCATCAATACCAATATTAAGTTTTTTATTAGCCATATTTAAAAAAATGATTTATATTCTCTCCGTTTGACAAAAGCAAATATTTCTTTAAACCAAATTAAATAATATTTCCAAACAATTAGGGGTGGAAGTTCGTGATTAAACTTAATAAACCCATAAAGTGAGCCAAAAATCAGACTAATGAGAAACGCAGTATTTTTATAAACAGTTGAACGATCGTTTTTTTCTAATTTTGCGTGAACTAAAGCCAAGATCCAATTTGCGTGCACCTTACTGTAATGTCTTTTTTGTACTTCAATAATTTCTCTATGAACCTTTGGTCTTCGTCCTGATGTTTTAGTTTCTGCGTAAAATCTTGTGTTTCCTAGGTATTTGTAAATATAATTTAAAGAATACTTTTCAGAAGCCCTTATCCAATATTCATAGTCCATCGCATATTTTAGAGACGCGTCAAAATAGCCTATTTCTTCAATTAATTCTCGTCTCCAAAAAGCGGTAGGTTGGCAAATTGAACAAGTTGGATGCAGTCCCAAATAATCAGTTGGTTTACTTGGGTAGTCTTCAATATATTTATCATTTTTATCAATATGTTTACCTTTCCCATAAACAAGCATTGCCTTCGGATTATTTGTAAAATAGTCAGCAATTATTTTGAAAGATCCCGGTTCGTAAGCATCGTCGCTATTTAAATAAGAAATTATTTCGCCCGTAGACATTCTTATTCCCTTATTTATTGCATCTGCCTGTCCATTATCTTCTTCTGACACCCATTGAAGCTTTGAAGAATATTTTTTAAGTATTTTTACGGTATCATCGGCCGACCCTCCGTCTACAACAATATATTCAAGATTTGGGTATTTTTGATCTAAAACACTTTTTATAGTTCTTTCAATAAACCGTCCCTGGTTATATGAAGGAGTAATTATGGAAATTTTTGGTAATTTATTTATATCTTCTTTTAAAGAAGTTTCTTTTTGGGTGATTAATTTCAAATATTTTAATGTTTGCTTAGCGGTTTCTTTATATGAAAATTTTTTTGCTCTTTCATAACCTTTTTGAATTAATTGTTTTCTCAGGTTAGAATCAGAAATAAATTTCAAAATCGAATTTGAAATTTCAGAGACGGAAAGCCCATCAAAATATAAAACAGCATTTCCTGCAACTTCCGAAATACTGCTATTATTAGCACAAAGTACAGGGCAGCCAGATCTAAAAGCTTCGATTATTGGAATTCCAAATCCCTCAAATAAGGAAGGGAAGATTAAACCAAGAACACTTTTGTAGATTAAAGGAATTTCTTCTCTTTTTAGGTATCCTAAAAAACGAACTCGGTCTTTTATGTGGTGTTTACTAATAAAATCATGAATTATTTTATCAGCTTGATGAGGATATCCTGAAAATAATAAATTAATGCCCTCAACTTTATCTTTTACTTGATTAAAAGCTTCAAGCAACCGTAAATGATTTTTGTGAGGCCAGGTGTTCGCCGGGTAAAATAAATATTTTGACTTATCAAATTTTTTACCGATTGTTTTTATATCCAATTGTCTATTTTCATTAAACCACGAAGGACTATCAAGATGGATCGCTTTTACTTTTTCAGGTGCCACTTCCAAAAATCTAATAATATCGTTTCGTGAATTTTGAGATAAAGTAAAAATAATATTGGCTTTATTTGCAGAAGCTTGAAAATATTTTTTTCTCCAATTTAATGTTCCAGCATCAAAAAAATCAGGAAAATATTCATGCTGCATATCCGGTATGGTAAAGGCAGACGGTACTGGACAATCAAGCGGGTCAAGGATTAATAATGGAGAAAACCAAACATCAAATTTATTTTTTACAATTGTTTGCCTTAATAATTCAGACTGTTTTTCTCTTGATGCATATCTTTCAATAAGAACTTTTGAGACATTTTTTTCTTTAATATCATTTAATACGTCAGAATAGCCAACAATATAAAATTGATCTTTTGAAGAAATTTGAGGAAAGTAGTGAATAAGCGAACGCATATATGTTTCCATTCCTCCAATCTTTCCAGTTATCAGATCGGTTAAATTTATTCCAATTTTCATAATTTATTTACGAGCAACTATAGCATAATCCCCATAGATTGCTAAATCATTTGGATTCTTTATTAAATCAGGTACGTTTGGAAAAACTGGGGTGCGACCAATTATGTCAACTTGAGAAAAACCATATTGTTTAAATATATGCCTTAAAACTTGTGGAACAAGTGGTTTTTCATGGGTGAGATCAGCCCAGAAGTAAGACAAAGCTTGAGGACAAAGAGGGTTGACGGTTTCAAAAATTACATATCCACCCATTTTAACTTTGTCAAAACAAAGTTTGACAAAGTTTTGCACTCTTTGTGAATTAAGGTGTTCGACTACTTGTAAAGCTATTATTCCATCATAATAATTTGGCACACTTTTTAGCAAATAATCAAATAGATCAACTTTATATACCACTAGTTTTTTCCTTTTACATTCATTAACCATTCCATCATCCATATCAATACCGACTGCCTTAATTTTTTTACTTTTTAGCAACTCTAAAAATTCACCTCTTCCACAGCCAATATCTAAAACATTTTTACAATCTTTAAAATATTTAACATATGGTTTTTGCCGTTCCAAAATTAAATTTTTTTCTCCTCTAAATTCATTTTCAAAGGTAAAATAATTTATTAACGGTAATTTATTAAGGTATTTTTCTCGTTTTTCTTTTTTTTGTCGTAAAATAATTTCATTTAACTTTTGTTTATACAGAACAATATTAAATAAATTTGCAATTCTCATATTTATAATCTGTATTTTAATTTCATTTTGTATAAATCTTTAAAATTAACAATTGAACCGGAAATCGGATTGAATTTTGTATCAAGATCATTTTTCCACTCAACTGCGAATGAGGCCATCTTATATTTATTTTTTTTGGCCCGCAGAATAATTTCTATATCAAACATCATTGCTTTAGTTCGTAACTTGGAAAATAAATCTTTAGCAATGTTATTTTTATAAATTTTAAATCCACACTGGGTATCTTTTATATGTTTTGGAACGCCAAGAATATTTCTTACTATTAGACCAAACACTTTTGAGCCAATTTGTCTATAAAGGGGTTGTTTTTTCTTAATATGACTATTTCGAAAAGCTCTTGAGGCAAGGGCACAATCGTTCCCCTCCTCTAATTTTTTTATTCCATCATTGATATAAGAAAAAGGAACGCAATATCCGGCATCGGCAAACATAATATATTTACCTTGAGCTTTCTCAACACCTTTTTTTATTGCCATTCCTTTACCTATCTTATTTTTATGAGCAATCAAATGAAGATTTTTATATTTTTTTTGAAGTTTCTTCACTATTTCATTTGTTTTATTAGTAATCCCATCAGTTGAAACAATGACCTCCCCAATTACCTTTTTTTTTGATAAATAACTAAATGCTTCTTTAATATCACATTCAATTTTCTTTTCCTCGTTATAAGCGGGAATAATTAAAGAGAGTTTGTATGGATATTTACTCATAAAATCCTGTTTTGTTAAGAATTCTTATAATACCATTCAATTGTTTTTTTTAATCCCTGTTCAAATTGAGTCTTTGCTTTAAAGTTAAATTCTTTTTTTGCTTTTGACGTATCAAGCATTCGTCTCGGTTGTCCATTTGGTTTTGACTTATCCCAAATAATTTTTCCCTTAAAGTCCATTAATTCAGCTATTAAATTTGTCAATTCTTTTATACTAATTTCAAATCCAGCCCCAATATTTACTGGATCTGTTTTTTCATATTTTAAAGTGGCTAATACAATAGCTTCAGCAGCGTCTTCAACATAAAAAAATTCTCTGGTTGCTGATCCATCACCCCATGCTGTTATTTCTTTTAAATTATTTTTCTTTGCATCATAAATTTTTTTAATCAAGGCAGCTATTACATGAGAAGATTTTGGATCAAAGTTATCTCCTGGACCATACATATTTACTGGAAGTAAATATATACCATTAAATCCGTATTGTTGTCTATATGCCTGAAGCATAACCAAAAGCATTTTTTTTGCCAATCCATAAGGAGCATTTGTTTCTTCAGGATATCCATCCCAAAGGTCTTTTTCTTTGAAAGGAATCGGAGCAAATTTTGGATACGCACAAATTGTGCCGATACAAACAAATTTTTTAACCTTATTAATTCTAGAAGCTTCAATCAAATTAACGCCCATTGTAATATTGTCATAAAACAAAGTACCCGGAAATTCCCGATTGTACCCTATTCCACCGACATTTCCAGCAAGATGAATGACAATATCTATACTCTTAGTTACTTTTTCTGCAATTTTTTTATCTCGAAGATCAAAATCTTTACTTCGGGGAATAACCATATTCTTTTCCAAAACTCCCTTTTTAAGAAGTTCTTTTATAACATGTTTTCCAACAAATCCCCCCCCGCCTGTTAAAAGAATTTTTTTATTGTTGAAATAATTCATAATATTTATCGTCAATAATTAATAGATTATATTATTAATGAAAGCAATTTTCAAACATTAAAATCATAAAATTTTCAAAAAATCTTGACAATATTTTTTCCAAGAAAAGTCATAAGTAAAAGTGCCAAGGTTTAAATCCTCATTCATAAATTTTTTTAGAGTGACTAATTCCTTACCCTCTTTTGCATAGGGATAGCCTTTTTTAAATATTTCACTAAGAGAAGAATTATTATAAAGAAGTGTTGGGCGGCCGCAGGCGGCTGCCTCAAGGGGTGGCAGACCAAAACCTTCATATTTAGACAAGTAAATAAATACTTTACACGCATTGTAAAAATAAACCAAATCGTCATCTTCGACAAAACCGATAAATTTTACCTTGTCTTTTAACTTCAATCGTTTAATCAATTGAAATACTTCCTCATTTTTCCAGCCGGCCCGGCCAACGATATAAAAATTAGCGACTAGTTGTTGATGACTGGTGACTAGTTGGTGAAAAATTTTAATCGCAGTTGTTAGATTTTTACGGGGTTCAATGGCACCAACGTAGAGAAGGAAATTTGAGTAGTACTCAACTTTATATTTTTTTAATATTTCTAAGATTTTCTTTTTGTTTTTAATAATTCTAAATCTCTCATCAATTCCAGGATAAATGACGTTGATATAATTTGTTTTTTGAATATTTGGATAATAGTTTATTAAATCCTTTTTGGTATTTTGAGAATCAACGATGATCGCATCTTTGTACTTTATTGTTTTTTCTAATTTTTCCTCATGGCCTTTGACAATTTTATCTGTGTGAAATTGCGGAAATATTTTCCAGGTAAGATCGTGAATGGTTGTGATTCCTTTAGTTCCTTTTAAAAGGGGCGGGCGGAGAAAATCTGAACAATGAAAGATATCAACTCTACCAATAAACCATTCCACTGGAAAAAAATGAAATTTATTCCATATAAATTTTAAAAACCAAGGAGGAAAAGGATAATCAAAGATTTTTGCCCCTAATTTTTTAAGTTCTTGGAGTTTTTTTACCACTTCTTTTGGTCGGCGAAATGAAGAATAAAACAATCGATATTCATTTTCCTTATCATATTCCAAAAGGTGTTTGACTAAATTATAGGTGTAGTTGGCGACGCCTGAGCCCTGGTAGACGAGCATTGAGATATCGATACCGATTTTCATTTATTTATTTTAACATATTAGATGGTGCATTTTATTCCTCTGATCTTAAAATCATTTTTTAATTTATCCCAGAGCTGATACACTCCAAAATCGTCCTTTTTTTCATTAGTATCATGAAAGATAATAATTCCATCAATTTTTACTTTTTTATACCAATTGTCAAAATCGTGTTTGACCGCTTCATAAGTATGGAGTCCATCGATATGTAGTAGGTTAATTGAATTATTTTTAAATTGTGTGATCGCCTTGTCAAATAAACTTCGGAGTAAAAATATGTTCTGCTTTGGATAATATTTATTCTTTATTGTATTAACTTCTGTAAAAATAGCTTCATCATAAAAT